>Ga0255424_1031_pt1 | contig 34851 bp, 24 predicted proteins | sample ANMaggSeSYBR02F3_FD_182670 | JGI IMG/M metagenome (GOLD analysis project Ga0255424, IMG submission 182670) | Sediment cell enrichment communities from methane seep in Santa Monica Basin, California, United Staets - ANME aggregate JGI... | ecosystem: Environmental > Aquatic > Marine > Cold seeps >... | reverse complement strand
GCCGTGTTCGCCGCAAATGCCAATTTTCAGGTCAGGTCGACTTGACCTGCCCTTATCCACACCCATCTTGATAAGCTGGCCAACACCATCCTGGTCAATAGCCACGAACGGGTCATTCTCAAGTATGCCTATTTCAACATAATACGGAAGGAATTTACCGGCATCATCACGGCTCAGGCCAAATGTGGTCTGGGTAAGGTCATTGGTACCAAAACTAAAGAATTCTGCCTCTGTAGCGATCTCATCCGCTGTAATGGCTGCCCTTGGAAGTTCTATCATGGTTCCTATCATGTAATCCAGTTCAACACCCTGCTCTTCCATGACCTGTTTGGCCACTGCCACGGCACTATCCCTTGTAACCTTGAACTCGTTGATATGACCAACAAGAGGTATCATCACTTCGGGCACGATCTCATACCCATCCTTTACTAGTTCGCAGGCAGCCTCAAATATGGCCCTTACCTGCATCTCATAGATCTCAGGATAGGTGATGCCGAGCCTGCAGCCCCTGTGTCCAAGCATGGGATTGAACTCATGAAGCGAATTCACCCGCTTTATCAGGTCTTTGATCTCACGAATCTTATTAGTGTCACCGGCAGCCTTTAACTTTGCATACTGCTCCATAAGTTCGTCATGTTTTGGAAGGAACTCATGAAGTGGCGGGTCCAGCAGCCTGATAGTCACAGGATACCCTTTCATTACCTCAAATATACCCGTAAAATCGCTACGCTGCATGGGTAACAGCGTCTTCAGTGCCGCCATCCTGCCTTCTTTTGTATCTGCCAGGATCATGTCCTGTACTATATGGATTCTTTCCTCGCCAAAGAACATATGTTCGGTCCGGCACAGACCGATGCCTTCGGCACCGAAATCCCGGGCAGTCCCGGCATCCTCGGGAGTATCCGCATTGGTCCTTACCCCAAGTGTCCTGACATCATCTGCCCAGTCCAGTATTGTGTTAAGGTCCCCGCTAATATCAGGAGTAATAAGTTTGGCCTGGCCTATAATTACCTCGCCGGTCGTACCGTTCAAAGTAATAAAATCGCCTTCCTTCACTGTATGGCCGTTCGCAGTGAACAGTCCCTCATCCTCGTCGATCTGGATTGCACCGCATCCCGCAACACAGCATTTACCCATGCCCCGGGCCACCACTGCTGCATGTGACGTCATACCGCCCCTGGCAGTAAGTATACCCTGTGCCACATGCATTCCGCCAATATCTTCGGGAGATGTCTCGTTACGCACCAGGACCACTTTTTCACCTGCTTCTGTCATCTCTTCGGCATGTTCGGCAGTGAACACCACCTTTCCGACCCCCGCGCCGGGTGATGCAGGAAGTCCCTTGGCTATTGCATCCACCTTCTCGTTGGGGTCGATCATAGGATGCAGGAGCTGGTCAAGTTGCTCTGGGTCTACCTTCAGTAGTGCCTCATCCCTGGTGATCAGTCCTTCGTTGAACATTTCGATTGCGATCCTAACGGCAGCCGCTGCGGTCCGCTTGCCTGTCCTGGTCTGGAGCATGTAGAGCTTCCCCTGCTGGATCGTGAACTCGATATCTTCCATTTCCTTGAAATGATGTTCAAGCCGTTCCTTGATGTCATCGAGCTGGGCATACATCTCTGGCATTTCCTGGTTCAGTGTCTCGATTGGGTGGGGCGTCCTGATACCTGCCACTACGTCCTCGCCCTGGGCGTTCATCAGGTATTCGCCATAGAATTTCCGTTCACCTGTTGAAGGGTTTCGGGTAAATGCCACACCGGTTCCTGAATTTTCACCCATGTTCCCGTAGACCATGAACTGCACATTTACGGCAGTTCCCCAGTCGTCAGGTATGCCATTTATCTTCCTGTATTTAATGGCCCTGGGCGTATTCCATGAATCAAAAACAGCATTGATGGACATCCACAACTGGGTCATAGGGTCCTGGGGGAAATCCTGGCCTGTTTTTTCCTCGACCATTGCAATGTATTTTGCTGACACATCCTTGAGGGCCTCTCCGTCCAGTTCAGTATCATTCTCAACACCAAGTTCTTTCTTTTTGGCACCCAGGATATTCTCGAACTTCTTATGCTCAATGCCCAGTACCACATCGCTGAACATGTTGATAAAACGCCTGTAGCAATCGTAGGCGAACCTCTCGTCCACTTTCTCTGCCAGTGCCGCCACTGTTTTGTCGTTCAGTCCCAGATTTAGTACCGTATCCATCATACCAGGCATGGATATCCTTGCACCTGACCTGACAGATAACAATAATGGGTTTGAATTGTCACCGAACTTGAACCCGGTTTCTTCTTCCAGTTTAGCAAGCTGCTGTGCAACCTGTTCATCCAACTTTTCAGGATATTGCTGCTGGTTTTCGAAGTATTCTGTACACACTTCCGTTGTTATTGTAAAACCCGGGGGTACAGGTATTCCCAAATTAGCCATCTCAGCCAGGTGGGAACCTTTTCCACCCAGAAGATTTCTCATTGTTGCATTGCCTTCAGTCTTATCTTCACCGAAAAAGTATACATATTTATGGTCTGGCAAATCACTTCCTCCATTTTTTATCTAAATGTGGTTATGTTTCAATCAAGTAATTTGACCCGGAATTCGGTTAAATGCTTAATAATATTGCGATAAGATTCGAATAACAAATTGATTATTTTTGAAAAGTAGCCCTGAATGAAGACAGTAATTAGAAAAAATATAAATAGAATTTAACCAACCTTCAATTAGAATATTGTAAAGTTAACAATCTAAACAAGAGTGGTTTCAATGTCAGTGGGATTTGTATTAATAAATGTGACCCCGGGCAAGGAGCGGGATGTGTTCGACTGTCTGTTAAAAGAGCCAGATATTCCGGAGATTTATCCGCTGTTCGGGGAATATGACCTTATTGCAAAGGTTACTGTAAAGGATTTCGACCAGTTGAGCGATATTGTTTTTAACAAAATCCGCAAAATTTCAGGTGTGACCGACACCAAAACACTAACGGGAGGTAAGTTCTAAATTTAGTATTGCAGAAATCTGGAATCTTTGAGATAGATTTCCCCAAATTATAATTCACTGTTTTTCCTTGATCAATTTTACGATAGTCCCTGTACTGCAGGTATTGCACCGCTCATAGGCAGTTACCCTTACAACTTTCGCATTTATTCCCCTGTCCCTGATTTTTTCCTCAAGTTCTTTGGCATTGAAATGCTGGTCATGTCCAAGCACTACAATATCGGGTCGAATATCCTTGAGTGGCTTGAACATGTCATGATCATCTCCAAGTACAGCATGGTCCACCACTTTTAATGCGGCGACCATTTTTAACCTTTGGTCATCGGAGAGCACTGGTTTTGGTTTATGGTCCACCATGGAACTGCGAGCTACGATGACCCACAACTCATCACCCAGTTTTTTTGCTTCTTCCAGATATAACAGATGCCCCGGATGCAGAATATCAAAGGTCCCTGTGGCCAATACCCTAACCAACAAATATCACCGACAGTTAATTCTGTTGTTCTGCCATAAGGATTGCTAAGTTATAGTTCCACATTAATCATTATATACATGTGATTTTATACGTTTTTTATCAGGACAAATCCAAAAAACATATAAGTACATCATCCAATCTCACTTTCGTGATCCAATATGGCTAAAGTAGGATTTATAAAGTTAGGAAACCTGGGTATGTCCCAGGTTGTCGATCTCATTCTTGATGAGATTGCTGCGAGACAGGGAATAGAGGTTATGTCTTTTGGTACGGGAGCCAAAATGGGTAAGGACGAGGCTGCAAAAACGAAACACTTCAAGGAATTTGAAGCTGATTTCTATGTCATGATAAGCCCAAATTCATCTGCACCAGGCCCCACAGCGGCACGGGAGATATGGAAAGATAAAAAAGTTATCGTGATATCTGACGGCCCGACAAAGAAAGATGACCGCCAGGCCCTGGAAGATGCGGGATTCGGCTATATCGTTATGAAAGTGGACCCACTTATTGGTGCAAAGACCGAGTTCCTTGACCCTGTGGAGATGGCCAGCTTTAACAGCGATGCCATGAAGGTGCTGTCCACATGCGGTGTGGTCAGGTTGATACAGGAGGCATTTGATGCTGTCATTGCACAGGCTGATGCTGGCAAGGACCTTGAACTGCCCCATATCCTGGTGAGTGCCCAGAAGGCTGTGGAGAGTGCCGGGTTCAACAACCCATACGCCAAGGCTAAGGCACTGGCAGCCCTGCATATGACTGACAAGGTGGCAGAGATCAACTTCCCGGCTTGCTTTATGATGAAGGACATCGAGCAGGTTACATTGACAACTGCGACTGGTCACGAGATGATGAGAGCTGCAGCCCAGCTGGCAATAGATGCCAGGGAGATAGAGAAGGGCAATGATGCAGTGTTCAGAAAGCCACACATGAAAGATGGCAGTCAGAAGACCAAGACCAAACTGTACGAGAAACCTCAGTAAAATTATTCCAACAGGGGCAATTTAAATGCCCCTATCTTCTTTTTTAGACTTTATATCAAGTATAACTTGATTTACCTGTTCCGTTCTTTTTAGCGCATAGGAAAGTATATACTTTCATGCAGGCTTGGAAAATACGAACAAAGTGAGCATTTTCTTGACATTAAGTGGGTAGATTATGCCTGTTATTTTTTTCTCACGGTAGGTCAAACGTTGCGACGTCACATCCAACCGCAGCAGAGCTGCGGAGTATATTGATTAAGAATGAAAGCATGGCATAAATTATATATTTCAACAGCCATGCCCCCATCGGCCGCATCCTCCCCCAATTCACTTCCCCACACAACATCCAGTGTAGTAACACCTACACCCGGTCTGCAACACCAGGGACGAGTTGCACAGAAATCTTATTCTTTATTCTTCTGAGCAAAACTCATACACATATTTTTATTCCATCTTGTGACCTGTATCATATTCCTTCAATGCTTTTTTCACATTTTGAATGAGTCTGGAAGTAACATATAAAGAAGAAATATCCAAAAGGTCTTCAAGTGCTTTTGCTGCATCATCATAGGATATTATCCTCTCCCTATATGCCCTAAGAAGTATACCTATGGAACCAACGGATTGCATTCCCATAGATTTTAGAACATCCCTTACGTCCAGGTCATCGCTCAGGACGAGATTGATACCTGTGTACTTTGAAAGTGTTATTATGCTTCCATCAGGTATGCTGATGTCATATTTTATTGAAAAATATTCTATCTGGTCCTTTTTGTTTGATGTAATGTCAACTATTTCAAATATCTTTGACTCAATTTCAATGTTCCCAGGCAAGTTGCAAACTTTGACTTCGTTGTAGACTTCTCTGGGCACAAGCACTTTGCTGAATAGTGAAAAACATGTGGATGTTCCGATCTCTGAGAGATGTATGATGGGTCCAGCATCTGAAATTGCTTTAATCTCCATGAAGTCCCCATTGAATGTCTTCTTCAACTGCGGTTTCAAGTCTCGCCAATTGTTTCCGCTCTACCATGTTGCGCACGGCATCCCGAATGGCTTCTGAACGATTGGCATACCACCCTTCTTTGATCAAGGCATCAAGTTCTGCTACAAGTTTTGATGTCAATTTAGCAGGGATTGTTTGCAATTGTATCACCATGGTACACTATGGTGATTTAGCATATATTCTTTTTGGAGGAGGAGGAGCGGCGCAACTGAATTGAAATCACGAATGGCACGAATCAGAATATAGTTATTCCAACGTAAACCACAGAGTGCATGGGGACACAGAGAAATATAAAAATGCTCTGTGTCCTCTGTGGCTTAAAAATTATACAAATTATATATTTCAACAGCCATGCCCTCCCGGCGGCAGCCCCCTACCCTACCCCTCGCTCAGCGCATCAGCACACGCTTGCATTACCAAGCACAGGCGGGGCGGCGGTGTGTGGTGCAAGTGGGCGGCAGGGAAGTGAAGCGAAGAGTGGGGGTGGGAATTATTCAAAAATAACCGCAGATACATGCGATAAACACAGATGTTGTTATCACAGTAAGTGAATACAATACTGATAAATGTCACAACACCAAAAGATTTAACAAACTTTAAAAGATTTAAAACTTATAAAACTAATCGAAGTTAAGAACATGAGCAAACTTGAAGATATTAAACCTAATGCATCGGTAAGCGGTATCATTTCGGATAGTCTTGTAACTGTTTTAAATGTAAAATGGTTTGGATCAGATGCTCTTGATCTCACTTACAAGACTCATGACGGCCGTCTTGGCAGTGAACTCCTTTACCGTGATGATGAAACACGAATTGAAATTGTAGAACAAGGTAGACCATGGAGTTTCGATGGAGATGGTGCTCTTTTCCGATTAGTTTCTGAAGCTCACAGAATTCGTTTGGCTCATTTATTTGACCCAGTTCTTGCTGTACATACCTCAGTAGTCGATCCACTTCCTCACCAGATAACGGCTGTCTATGATGCAATGTTGCCACGTCAACCCCTCCGCTTTTTACTTGCTGATGACCCAGGAGCAGGAAAAACAATTATGGCAGGATTACTGATGAAGGAATTGATCGCACGTGGTGATCTGGAGCGTTGTCTTGTAGTTTGTCCAGGTAATTTGGCCGAACAGTGGCAAGATGAACTTTACAGTCGTTTTCAATTACCCTTTGATATACTTACCAAAGATAAACTTGATGCCGCACGCACAGGAAACTGGTTTTCAGAGACTCGCTTTGCCATAGCAAGACTGGATATGCTCTCACGCAATGAAAATTTACAGGAAAAACTCAAAGCACCGGAATGTGGGTGGGACCTTGTGGTATGTGATGAAGCTCACAAAATGTCTGCTACCTTTTTTGGAGGGGAAATCAAGTATACAAAACGTTACAAACTCGGACAGCTTCTCTCTACACTGACTCGAAATTTCCTGTTAATGACAGCAACACCACATAATGGCAAAGAAGAAGATTTTCAGCTTTTCATGGCTTTGTTGGATGGTGACCGCTTCGAAGGTCGTTTTCGTGATGGAGCCCATACTGCGGATGTATCGGACCTGATGCGTCGGATGGTCAAGGAGAATTTGTTCAAATTTGATGCTACTCCTCTTTTCCCCGAACGCATTGCCTATACAGTCCCATACAAACTTTCAAACGATGAAGCACAATTGTATAAGGAAGTTACGGAGTATGTACGTGAAGAATTCAACCGAGCAGAAGCACTTCAGAATGGAAAGAGGAGTGGAACTGTTGGTTTTGCACTTACTATTCTACAACGTCGCCTGGCTTCGTCACCTGAAGCCATAGCACAATCACTGATAAACCGCCGAAAACGTTTGGAGAGTCGATTGAATGAACTAAAATTCCTTCATCGTGGAGATCAGGTTGAGCAGATACTTGCCATTAGAACATTGGATGACGATGATATTGATGATCTGGATGATGCACCCGATGATGAAGTTGCAGAAACAGAGGAAGAAATTCTTGACCAAGCCACCGCAGCACGCACAATTGATGAGTTGAAAGCAGAAATCGAAACTCTAAAACGCCTTGAAGCACTTGCAGAATCCGTTCGCCTTAGCGGTGAGGACCGAAAATGGCGTGAACTTGCAAGTTTACTTGAGGAAATATTTTCCCCGACTGTGATTGCGGACCGTATAGCAGAAGAACGTCCCCCTTACGGGGCAGGAGATATTCAAAAACCTGTGTCTTCCCCGCATGAGAAACTCATTATTTTTACAGAACACCGTCCTACCTTGTCTTATCTTGAAAATCGTATAACCACACTTCTGGGTAGTCAGGAATCCGTAGTTACTATTCACGGTAGTAAAGGACGCGAGGAAAGACTTAAAGTACAGGAGTTATTCAAACATGATCCTAATGTAAAAGTGTTATTAGCCACTGATGCTGCGGGTGAAGGTATCAATTTGCAACGTGCTCATCTAATGGTAAATTATGATCTACCATGGAATCCAAACCGGCTTGAGCAGCGTTTTGGACGTATTCACCGTATAGGCCAAACTGAAGTGTGCTATCTTTGGAATCTTGTTGCTGAAGATACAAGAGAAGGTGATGTATATCGCACACTGCTTGATAAACTTGAACAGGCACGTGAATCGCTCGGCGGCCAGGTGTTTGATGTACTTGGTAAACTGCAGTTTGATGGTAAACCACTAAAGCAACTCTTGATAGAAGCAATCCGTTATGCAGAACAGCCGGATGTCCGTGAACGGCTTACAAAAGTGGTATCCAATGCTTTTGACCGTAAACAACTTCAAGACTTACTAGAAGAACATGCTCTGGCTCATGATTCCATGGATGCAAGCCGTGTATATCGTATCAGTGAAGATATGGAAAGGGCGGAAGCAAAAAGGCTACAGCCACATTATATTGAGTCTTTTTTCCAGGAAGCATTCCAGTATCTTGGAGGTTCAATGAAACAACGTGAACCCCGACGCTATGAAGTTAAGCGTGTACCTGCACAGGTCCGCACCCGTGATCGTCTGATTGGCCTGGGAGAACCAGTACTTCAAAGATATGAACGCATTGCCTTCGAGAAATCTCTGGTAGCTCCACAGGGACAGCCACTTGCTGCTTTTGTTTGTCCAGGACACCCATTACTTTCAGCAACTATTGACCTTATCCTTGAAAAAAATAGAGACATACTCCGTCGTGGAACTGTGCTTGTGGACGAAAGGGATATTGGTGTTGAACCACGCGTGTTATTTTATTTAAAACACGCTATTCAGGATGCCAGCCGTACCCGCACAGGTGAACGTCGTGTAATATCCAAACGTATGCTATACGTTGAACTGGATTCAACCGGCAACTCTCGCCATCTACATTATGCTCCATATCTTGACTACAGACCTCTTAAGGATGATGAGCCAGATGTGGAAGAACTACTTGAAAGACCCGAATTTGCATGGATTAACCGTGAAATGGAACAAAATGTGCAGGAACATGCCATTTCCTATGTTGTACCTGAACATTTATCAGAGGTCCGTACACGTAAAATGGAACTTATCAACAAGACCGAAGCAGCTGTAAAAGAACGACTTACCAAAGAGATCAACTACTGGGACCATCGTGCTGAAGAATTGAAACTCCAGGAACAGGCAGGCAAGGTTAATGCTAAGCTGAATTCTGATGAAGCCAGAAAGCGTGCTGATGAGATGCAACGGCGTCTTCAGAAACGTCTGGAAGAATTGAAATTGGAAAGTCAGATATCAGCTTTGCCACCAGTGGTTCTGGGTGGCCTGCTGGTTGTGCCGAGGGGCCTGATTTCCAGAATGACAGGTAAAGCTCTGCCTGAATCGTCAGAACCTGTAGATACTCAAGCGTCTGCTGCACGTGCTCGTGACATTATAATGGAAATTGAACGCAATCTTGGATTTGAACCAATTGACCGTGAGTTTGAAAAGCTGGGTTACGACATTGAAAGTCGTATTCCCGGTACTGGCAAATTGCGTTTTATTGAAGTGAAGGGTCGTGTATCAGGAGCAACAACAATAACAGTAACAAAAAATGAGGTACTCTATTCCCTCAACAAACCAGATGATTTTATCCTTGCCATTGTAGAGTTCATGCCGGATGATAGTCATCAAGTGCACTATCTGCGCCAGCCTTTCCAGCGTGAACCAGACTTTGGTGTGACAAGTGTGAATTACAGCTTCGCAGAATTATTGACCCGAGCGGAGGTCCCACAATGACCTCATTGTTCAAAGTATTTGTCAGTTCAGTGCAGAAAGAACTTGAAGATGAGCGGCTCATCATCCGAAATCTCGTGAACACCGATTCGTTCCTATCGGCACATTGCACGCCCGTACTTTATGAATATGAACCAGCATCTGCTGATAAGGTTTTAGAGGGCTGCCTGAGGTCACTTGACAATTGCCAGATGTATCTGTTAATCGTGGGCGTGCAGTATGGGACTCCGGCGGGTGAACTATCAATAACTCACACTGAATACAGACATGCAAAGCAAAGGGAATTGCCTATTCTGGCTTTTATAAAGGGCGAACGTACCGTAAAAAGGGAGAGCGGTGCAGATGTTTTACTCAAAGAACTGGAAGCTGACGGTTTTAAGTATAAACGTTTTGGCAATGTAATAGAACTTCAGAAGGAAGTACGAGCAGCATTAGTAAGGCTACTTCAGGATCGGTTCGGTATTGTTCCTACAAGTGATGAGAACCTGATAGCAAACCAGACCATTGAGGCTACTTCCGAGTTCGAATCTCAACCTTTGATGCGAATCCGCTGGGAGGACCTGAACCATGACATGGCTCGCAGGCTTGTGGGTGTAGCCGAAGGCAGGAATATCGAAGAGTTATCTTATGAAGAGGTATTGGCTGGCGTGATGTTGCGTGGCCTTGTTTGGCGTGAATCGGAATCGAGGGAATACTACGCAACAGCGGCTGGTGTAGTGTTGCTGGCTAAAGACCCGTCTGCAGTGTTTCCTCAGTGTCGTGTGCTTGCGGATGCTTATCGCGGCTCTGAGCCTGATGGGGAACCAATGGATCATGAGGATATTCGGGGACCGATGCCGGTGGTTATTGAGCGTGCCATTGCTTTTATAGATAGGAATACCAGGCATCCTATGAAAGTTGTGGGACTTAATCGTGTGCGACTTGATGAATATCCTGTTGAGGCTATGAGGGAGGCTCTTGTGAACGCTGTGGCCCACCGGCAATATGAAGACGCCGGGCGCAAGATCATGCTTGAGGTCTTCTCTGATAAGGTGATCGTCTCCAGCCCTGGCCTTCCGCCTTCACCTATCACACTTGTCAACCTGCGCAAGGGAAAGTACAGGCCATGTTCACGTAACCCTGTACTGGCACAATGTCTCTCTTATTTCCACCGCATAGAGGAGCGTGGCAGTGGCTTTCGGCGTATGCGCGAGCAGATGCTCAACCATGGACTGGACATGCCTCTTATCGGTACTGATACAGGATATTTCCAGGTGACTTTCCCGGGACCAGGTGAGAACATCGAGCGTCTCCGTGTGCCAGAGCAGTTGATGCAGGTAACTCCGGCGGTGGAAGCTCAATTGAACGAAAGGCAACGGAAGATGATGCAATGGCTCGTCGAAGGTAAAGAACTCACCAGCCGGCAATGTGCAGTCGAATTCGGTGTTACCCGTGCTGTTACATCGGTAGATTTCAGGAAACTGGTTAAAATGGGATTAGCTGAAAAACTTGGAGCTGGTCGCTCCACCCGATACCGACTAAGAGGGCTGGTCTAATCGTCAAGCAATCGTCAAGTAAAACCCACTAATCGTAAAGTTAAAGGAGAAAACAGCATGAATGGAGGACGCTTATATATTGGTCATGAAGGAATGTACCCGTCTGACGTATTGCGAAATGTTGAGTGGACTATAAGGTCATACGGAGTTGTTCATTTATGAAAAAGAAATTGATTGAAGTGGCTTTACCACTGGATGCAATTAATAAGGCTTCAGTAAGGGAGAAGTCAATTCGCCATGGACATCCGAGTACATTGCACTTATGGTGGGCTCGACGCCCATTAGCAGCAGCACGTGCCGTTATTTTTTCTCAAATGGTAGATGATCCTTCAGAGCACCTTGAACTATTTCCTTCAGAAGACGACCAGGAGAATGAACGCCAGCGTTTGTTCAGGATAATAGAGGAACTGGTAAAGTGGGAGAACACCACTAACGAGAAGGTGTTGAATCAGGCACGTGAGGAAATATGGAAGAGTTGGCGCTATACCTGCGAAGAAAATAAAGACCATCCACTGGCAGATGAGTTGTTCAACCCAGACAAACTGCCTGCTTTCCATGATCCCTTTGCCGGTGGCGGTGCCCTGCCTCTGGAAGCTCAGCGTCTTGGTCTGGAAGCTTATGCTTCAGACTTGAATCCTGTAGCTGTGCTCATCAACAAGGCTATGATCGAGATCCCACCCAAGTTTGCAGGTCAACCACCAGTTAACCCCGAATCCAGGAAACAGAAAGGCATAGATTCAAGAAAGTGGAAGGGTGCAGAAGGGTTGGCTGAAGATGTAAGATATTATGGCAAATGGATGCGCGACGAGGCTGAGAAACGCATAGGGCATCTTTATCCAAAAATTGAAATTACTGAGGAGATGGCAAAAGAAAGGCCAGACCTCGAACAATATGTTGGTCAAAAACTTACTGTTATTGCCTGGCTCTGGGCACGTACTGTGAAGAGTTCAAACCCGGCTTTTAAACATGTTGATGTGCCGCTAGCTTCCACTTTCATGTTATCTACCAAAAAAGGCAAAGAGGCTTATGTGGAACCTGTGATTGACGGTGATAATTATCGCTTCACAGTGAAGGTGGGGAAACCTACGAATGCTGAGGCAGCGAACAGCGGCACTTCAGCTGGCAAGCGCGCAGCCTTCAAGTGCGTGATGTCTGGCACCCCGCTTCCCTATGACTACATACGATCTGAAGGACAGGCTGGTCGCATGGACGCGCGGCTGATGACCATCGTTGCCGAGGGAAAGCGCGGCCGGGTCTATCTCGCGCCGACGCCGGAGATGGAAAATATTGCTTTGACGGCGCAGCCGGAGTGGAAGCCTGACACACTTCTGCATGGGAAGTGCCGCGTCAATGTGTCGAACTACGGAATGGATACCTACGGCGACCTCTTCACCCCCCGGCAGCTTGTGGCATTAACCACCTTCTCCGATCTGGTGTTGGAAGCGCGAGAGAGAGTGAAGAAAGATGCGCTTACCGCTGGGATGAAAAATGATGGCCATACCTTGGATACTGGAGGCACAGGAGCGCAGGCGTATGCGGATGCAGTGATGGTATATTTAGCTTTTGCTGTGGATAAATGTAGTGATTATTGGTCCGCACTATGCTCTTGGCACATTTCTGGTGAAAAAATGAGGAATACTTTTGGTCGCCAAGCCCTACCGATGGTTTGGGACTACACCGAAGCAAATCCCTTCTGTGATTCGACCGGAAATTTCATTGCAATGGTAAACTGGATTTGGAAAACAGTTGGAACGACACCTGCAAATGAAATTGGCAATGCGGTTCAAGCAGATGCTTCAGTTCAAAATATTAGTAGAAAAAAGCTTGTTTCAACTGACCCACCTTACTATGATAACATCAGCTATGCCGATCTCTCTGATTATTTCTACGTATGGTTGCGCCGTTCTCTTAAAGATACCTTTCCCAATCTTTTTGCTACACTGGCTGTGCCCAAAGCCGAAGAACTCGTGGCTACACCTTACCGTCATGGTAGCAAGAAGCAAGCAGAATCTTTCTTTATGAATGGAATGACGGAGGCTATGCATCGTTTGGCAGAACAAGCACATGAAGTCTTCCCTGTAACTATCTATTATGCATTCAAACAATCTGAAACCGAAAAAGGAGGTACAGCATCTACTGGTTGGGAGACTTTCCTAGAAGCAGTAATTCAGGCTGGTTTCGCACTTACTGGTACATGGCCTATGCGTACAGAGCTTGGCAATCGTATGATTAGTACAGGTAACAATGCCCTTGCCTCCAGTATAGTTCTCGTTTGCCGCCCACAACAAACGAATGCATCTATCATCACTCGACGTGATTTCCTAAGTTTACTTAAGAATGAACTTCCTGAAGCCCTCAAACACCTCCAGCATGGCAATATCGCTCCTGTAGATTTAGCACAGGCTGCCATTGGCCCTGGAATGGCTGTTTTCACTCGTTATTCAAAAGTACTTGATGCTGAAGGCAAAGCTATGACAGTCCGTGAAGCACTTTCGCTCATCAATCAGACCATGGCCGAAGCACTGGCAGAACAGGAAGGAGACTTTGATGCTGACAGCCGATGGGCGCTGGCATGGTTTGAACAATATGGTTTTGCAGAAGCTGAGTACGGAATAGCAGAAACACTTTCCAAAGCCAAGAACACAAGCGTTTCAGGTATGGTTGAAGCTGGCATCCTCGCCTCGAAAGCGGGAAAGGTGCGTTTGCTCAAACCCAAAGAGCTTCCAGCAGACTGGGATCCTGCAAAAGATTCCCGCTTGACAATCTGGGAAATGGCACATCACCTGATCCGTGTACTGGATGCTGGTGGTGAAACAGCTGCAGCTGAACTTGTTGCAAAACTTGGCAACAAAGCCGATATCGCCAGAGAACTTGCTTATAGACTTTATACTCAATGTGAACGTAAGAAGCGTGCTAATGAAGCACTGGCTTATAATGCACTGGTACAGAGCTGGCCGGAAATAATACGGCTTTCAAAAGAAGAGATCGAACTGCCAGAAGGGCAAACACAACTTTTTAAGGAGGGATAACAATGGGAATGACCAACTACGAGCGTGTTGCAAAGGCACTGGAACTGCTAAAAGAAGGTCTTGGGCCTTTTGTGCAGCGAGAATTAGAGAATGTCTATCAGGATCAAGCACATGACCAGGCAGCCCAGATACTTGGTGAAGATTGGCTGCTTGCAAACAAGTCCATTGAACAATTGGATGCAGCTGCATTGCTCAAGCTCATGTGGGACACATGGAATGATGTATTCCGCAAAACCTTTGGATTTGCTGAACGTACTCTTGTGAGTGAGCTTAGAGATGTGCGCAATAAATGGGCTCATCAGGCATCTTTTTCCAGCGATGATACCGACCGTGCACTGGACTCAACTGAAAGAATGTTGACTGCGGTTTCCGCCCCACAGACCGAAGAAGTCCGTAAAATGAAAATGGAGCTTAGGCGGCTGGTTTTTGACGAGCAGGTGCGAAACGAACGCCGCAAGAGTTCAAGTACTGTTATCGAAAGTGCTTCCAGTAACCTCAAACCATGGCGAGAGGTAATAACTCCTCATAAAGATGTGGCAAGCGGTCGTTACCAGCAGGCAGAGTTTGCGGCTGACCTGTGGCAGGTACATCTTGGTGAGGGGTCGGATGAATATCGTAATCCAGCTGAATTTTTCCGCCGGACCTATCTCACAGAAAGCCTGAAACACCTTTTAGTAAGTTCAATACAGCGAATAGCAGGTGTTGGTGGTGACCCCGTAGTACAGCTTCAGACGAACTTCGGAGGTGGAAAGACACACTCCATGCTGGCACTTTATCATCTCTTCTCAAGTAAAGCTGAGGCAAATGAACTTTTAGGTATCGAAAATGTGCTCATGGAAGCTAAAGTCCCAAAACTTCCTAAAGCAAAAACAGTGGTGCTTGTAGGGAATAAGATCTCACCCGGCAATCCCATGACAAAGCCAGATGGAACTGTTGTGCATACCCTATGGGGTGAACTTGCCTGGCAACTTGGTGGCAAAGAAGGTTATGAACGTATACGTCAGGACGACGAAAAAGCAACAAGTCCAGGTGATGCAATACGTGAACTCTTCAATGATTATGGACCATGTGTCATCCTTATTGACGAATGGGTAGCCTATGCCCGTCAACTGCATGACCAGAGTGATCTGCCTGGGGGCAGTTTTGAAACACAGTTCTCCTTTGCCCAGGTACTCACAGAATCTGCCAAAATTGCCAATAATTGCCTGCTTGTCATCAGTTTACCCGCCTCTGACACTGCCACCTCACCACACGCCTTGGCTGACGATGTGGAAGTTGGTGGCCAGCGGGGACGAGAGGCACTTGACAGACTTGGCAATGTAATAGGACGTGTGGAAGCAGTCTGGAGACCAGCAACTGCAGAGGAAGGTTTTGAGATCGTACGTCGAAGGCTATTCGAGCCTATGACTGATCCAGATCAGTTCAAAGATCGTGATGTAGTTGCACGAGCTTTTGTTGACCTCTATAGAGCTCAACAACAGGAATTTCCGCCTGAATGTCGTGATGCAGAATATGAAAAACGCATCAAAGCAGCATACCCGATCCACCCTGAGATATTTGACCGTCTTTACACTGACTGGTCTACGCTTGTAAAGTTCCAGCGCACCCGTGGGGTACTGCGTCTGATGGCTGCTGTCATATACAGCCTATGGGAAAAGGGAGATAAAAACCCATTGATCCTTCCAGCTAACATTTCCATTGAAGACAGGCGTGTGCAATTTGAACTGACGCGTTATCTTTCTGATAACTGGGTTCCCATTATCGAGAAAGACGTAGATGGTCCTAACTCACTGCCTCTACGCATTGACTCAGATGTGCCAAATCTGGGCAAGTTTGGAGCATGTAGGCGTGTGGCACGTACCATATATCTTGGTTCTGCTCCCACTACTACCGCGGCAAATCGCGGTCTTGAAGATCGGCATGTGAAATTGGGATGTGTACTACCAGGTGAATCTCCCGCTCTATTTGGGGATGCACTGAGAAGGCTTGCAGGAGCGGCTACATATCTCTACCAGGATGGACCACGTTACTGGTATTCCACCCAGCCCACTGTCACCAAACTTGCTGAGGATCGTGCCGAACAACTTAGGCGTGACTCTGATAAAGTAGCACATGAATTAGATAAGCGCCTGCGAACTGATTTGCGCCAAAAGGGTGATTTCAAAGGTGTGCACATTTTGCCAACCTCAAGTGGAGACGTGCCCGAAGATCTAATTGCTAGACTTGTGGTTTTGGGTATAGAACAAACATACAGCAAAGAAGAAGGGAATGCCGCTGAGAAAGCTGTAAAAATGATCCTCGAAACCCGTGGAAATAGCCCAAGACTCTACCGAAATACCTTGGTATTTCTTGCCGCAGACAAGACACGTTTTCAGGACCTGGATGATGCCATATGCAAATATCTTGCATGGGAATCAATACTTGCTGAAAAAGACACACTTGATCTTTCCCCACATCAGGTTAAGCAGGCAGAGACACAAAGAGATTCTGCAAACAGTACTGTAAATGCACGTGTTCCCGAAACCTATCAGTGGCTGTTGGTCCCAGTTCAAGAAAATCCCCAATCATCGCTAGAGATTCAAGTAATCCGACTCACAGGTCAGGATTCTCTTGCTGTAAGAGCCAGCAAGAAACTCAAGAATGAAGAATTGCTCATACCAGCCCTTGCAGGTACACGCCTACAAATGGAACTCGATAAAATCCCTCTTTGGAGGGGAAATCATGTTGAGATTAAGCAACTTGCAGAGGACTTTTCATGTTATTCTTATCTTGCAAGGTTAACTGGTCCGGCTGTGTTGATAGATGCAATTAATTCTGGACTCACATTCCTTACATGGGAACAAGAATCGTTTGCTTACGCCGACAGTTTTGATGATGTGGAAAATCACTATAGGGGACTGCGTTGTGGCCAGTCAGTTAAACTTTCGGAAGACAATCTTCTAGGATTGTTGGTGAAATCTGATGTAGCTGTCCAACAAATGAAAACAGAGGCTCCGTCTACACCTACAAATGTGACTGGATCTACAAGCGGCATAGAAATTGTCAAACCACCTGAAACAATTGGAGGCACTACCAAGGTTGATATATCCAAACCTGTGCCACCACAGAAACAACTACCAAAGCGTTTCTATGGTAGCGTTAATCTGGATCCAACGCGTGTAGGTCGTGACGCAAGTCAAATTGCTGAAGAGCTAATTTCACATCTTTCAGGATTGGTAGGTTCAACTGTGACAGTTACATTGGAAATAGACGCCAATATTCCATCAGGTGTTCCTGATCAGGTCGTGAGGATTGTCATGGAAAACGGAAAGGCATTGAAATTTACGACTCAGGAATTTGAGCAGGAATAGATTTTGTTTATGAAAGAGGGTACTGTTCCATAATCCAGTTATATGCCATAAGTATTCATGAAGAAAATATTATAAAATCGAACAACAAGCATAACTGGTAACTAATACCATGAAATTAACCAACAAACACATACTAATAACCGGCGGCGCAGGCTTCATCGGCAGCCACGTTGTAGATCATCTCATAAAAAAAAACAGGGTCACCGTACTTGATAACCTGAGTTCCGGCAGGATGGAATTCATACAGCACCACATGGATAATGACAATTTCAAATTGATCGAGGCCGACTTGATGGAACCAAACACCATCACCTCTGCCCTTGATGGCATTGATATGGTGTTCCACCTTGCCGCCAACCCTGATGTGAGGCTGGGGGCAGAAGACACAAAAGTGCACCTTGAGCAAAATATCCTTGCTACTTATAACCTGCTTGAAGCCATGAGACAGACAGGGACCGGTCGGTTAGTATTTACATCCACATCCACAGTGTACGGGGCTGCCAGCATAATGCCCACGCCAGAGGATTACGGACCCCAGGTACCAATTTCCCTTTATGGCGCATCGAAACTGGCATGTGAGGCATTGATATCTTCTTACTGTCATACTTTTAACATGAAAGCATGGCTCTACCGTTTTGCCAACATTGTAGGCAGCAGAGGCTCCCATGGCGTACTGGTAGATTTCATCAACAAACTGCGGATAGACCCGTTCACCCTGGAGATACTGGGCTCGGGCAGGCAAAAGAAATCGTACCTGGATGTGGGTGACTGTGTGGATGCCATGCTGTTCGGGGTGGAACATTCTGACGATACCATCAATATTTTCAATATTGGGTCAAAGGATTCCATCGACGTGGTAGGTATTGCAGATATCGTTACCAAAAAGATGGGTTATAGTGATGTGGAGTACAGGTTCACAGGCGGAGTGGACGGCGGTGCTGGCTGGAAAGGAGACGTGAAGTTCATGCTGCTGTCCATAGAGAAATTAAAGGCGCTTGGCTGGGTGCCGGGGCACAACTCACGCCAGAGTATCGAGATGGCAGTAGAATCATTATTGAGAGAATAGTGTACTGGTAAGGTTGGTCTAAATGGAGGACAGAATAAGGGGATATCAGGGAATGTTCCCGAAACTTGGTGACCCCATCTATATCGACCCGCTGGGTGCGGTTATCGGGGATGTGGAACTGGGTGATCATGTGAGCATCTGGTCAAATGCTGTGGTCAGGGGTGACCCGTGCCCCATTAGTATCGGTCCCTGGACAAATATCCAGGACAACTGCACAGTGCATGCCGGCCCGGACAATGTTGCAAAGATAGGCGGGTACTGTGTGGTTGGCCACGGCGCTATACTTCACGGATGCACGATAGGCGATGGCTGCATGATCGGCATGGGGTCGATTGTGATGAACAGGGCAAACCTGGGTGATGGTTGTCTTGTTGGTGCCGGGACGCTGATAACAGAAGGTAAGACCTTCCCACCTGGCAGCCTCATCTTAGGCAGTCCGGGAAAGGTGGTGCGGGAGTTGAAGCCTGATGAGGTTGAGGATATCCGCGAGGCTGCCAGGCATTACTGGGATACGGCACTGGAGCATATGAATAAGGGCACTGAAGTATGGAGATCTTGAATGATACCTGATAGCTGTAGTTTCTGCAAAGGCAAGCTTGTCAAAGGAAAAACCGAATTCGTTGTAAGGGTTGAAAATGAAGTACTTGCCATAAAGGATGTTTCAGCATACATCTGTGAAGAATGCGGCGAAGCATATTATACTCCTGAAATATCTGAAAAAATAGATGGAATTATGAAGAAATTCCATAATTCAACCCTGCTTGTACACCCGCTCGCAGCAGGAGAATTAAGTCTCGAAGAAGCAACTGTGTAATATTTAAAATTTATTACGTACCAGATAATTCATGATCCTGTGCCCTTTCACTATTCCAAGTGAGCCCGCTTCTACAGAGAACTCATTGTATTCAGTAACATCATCCTTATTGCCGTTACTTGAAAGCACAGCAAAGGGCACAGGGTCATGTGTGTGGGTCCTGAGTGGGATGGGGGTCCTGTGGTCAGGCATCAGCAGTACCTTATAATCATCAAAGGCAGCCATCCCGTCAAGGATAAGCCCCGCAACTTTGCGATCGAAATCTTCGAGGGCCTTGATCTTTGCATCAATATCACCAATATGTGACGCTTCGTCTGCGGCCTCCACATGCACATAAACGAAATCATCCGAATCCAGTACATCAAGTGCAGCCTTTGCCTTGCCTTTATAGTTAGTATCAAGGTAACCGGTAGCCCCTGGCACATCGATCACTTCCAGTCCGGCGCAGACCCCAAGTCCTTTTAGCAGATCAACTGCCGAGATCATGGCCCCGCTAATGTTGTACAATTCCCTGAAGGTGGGCATGGACACAGCCCTGCCCTGTGCCCACGGCCAGATCATGTTGCCCATATTCTTACCTTCATTTGCCCGGGCCTGGTTCACTTCATGTCCCTCCAGCAGCGGCTTTGAATCCATGATAAGCCTGGTGAGCAGTTCCGAGTCCTGGCCGCCTGGCAGGAAATCCTGTACTTTTTGTCCCACCTGGTCATGAGGCGGCGTACACTGTGCGTCCAGTCCAAGGCCGCCTGAGAGTACCAGCAGGTGGCGGTAGCTGACACCGGGATAAAATTTCACTCCGCTGCTGCCAAGATGCTCGTCCACTTCCCTTATGAGTTCTCCGGCCTCGTCTGTGGAGATATGACCGGCACTGTAGTCTTCGATAATTCCGTCCTTTTCAGTTATAATGTTACATCGAAAGGCAATGTCAGCAGGTCCCAGTTTTACTCCCATGCTGGCCGCTTCCAGTGGACCCCTGCCGGAATAGTATTTAGCCGGGTCATAGCCCAGGATGGAGAGGTTTGCAACATCAGAGCCGGGCGGCATATCTGGTGGTATAGTTACTGCCAGCCCGCAGACCCCTTCCCTTGCAATGTAATCCATGTTGGGTGTATGGGCAAATTGCAGAGGTGTTTTCCCGTCAAGTTCGTCCAGGGAGTAATCTGCCATGCCATCGCACAGGAGTATAACATATTTCATTCTCAGGTTCACCTTTGTGTTTAGATGACCACATCTGATAAAAATGTTATATCCGGGATGCTAATCATCAATTATTGCAAGCTGTAAATGTGTGGATAGAATTGATTTCCTCAATCATAATATAAATTCAGTGAAATAACAGTGCATCTGATGAAAGATGATAGTATTTGTACTGCAACGTTTGGTGCAATAGTAAATGAGTTTATGCCTGAGTTTGGATTCGAAACCAAGTGTACCTCATGATACAACAGGTCTCAAGGCCGGGGCGTTAGAGCGAAGCGAAAAGGCCGGGAATAAGAAAATCGCACCAGTAATTTTCGACTTCCGTACATAGCCTCCAGGGAACCTCACGACTCATTTTGATTAGTCTACTTTGCGACCCCGGCACCAAGGGGCAGGAAGATGTTCATCCCAATGCGTGTGGTGAACACGCACTTCCATGCATTTTCTTTTATTCCTCAAAAACAGGTGTGTGAAGATGTAAAGGATGCTTTTGGTAGATGTTTGCAGGTTGTGGGTGAAGTGTGCTTTTATCCTGCTGTGTTTTTTACTTAATGTTGGCACTGAGTTTTCGACGACCAATACAAAAGAATTTTAAATGAAAAGAAATGATTGATGATAACTAAATTATGACCGATTTAGTGGCTAGCTGGTTATCAGGGAGTTTAATGGTGTTAAAATTTATTGACTGAATGGGGAAAAAGTGTAAACATGATATTAAAACCAGTACCGACATATGGATTCAAAGTGAACGAAACTTTACATTGGGAGTTTAGCCCATGAATAACTTTAACGAAAAGGTCAGCTTCATCTGGTCGGTGGCAGACCTGTTGCGGGGACCATACCGTCCTAACCAGTATAAGGATGTCATGCTGCCATTGACCGTCCTGCGCCGTCTCGACTGTGTGCTTGAGCCTACTAAAGATAAAGTGATTAAAAAATACGAGAGCCTGGAAGACAGTAAGATCACAAAACCAGAAAAAATTTTGAATAGGGTTGCTGGACAGTCATTCCATAATACAAGCCATTTCACTTTTGAGAAATTGAAAGACGACCCCGATCACATCGCAGCAAACCTGACACAATATATCAAGAGTTTCTCAAACCATGCCCGCGAGATTATCGAGCACTTTGGTTTTGAAGAACATATTGCTAAACTCGAAAAAGCAGACCGTCTGTACCAGGTTGTTGCAAAGTTCTGTGAGATTGACCTGCATCCTGATAAGGTATCTAATATAGAGATGGGATATATCTTCGAGGAACTTATCAGGCGATTCAATGAAGCCAGTAATGAGGAGGCTGGCGACCACTTCACTCCAAGGGAAGTAATCAGACTAATGGTTAACCTGATATTTGCTCCTGATAACGATACCTTAACCACTAAGGGTATTGTAAAGACGCTTTACGACCCTGCGGCAGGGACTGGTGGAATGCTGTCTGTTTCTGAGGAATACCTTCGTGAATTAAATCCCGATGCAACGCTTGAGGTATTTGCCCAGGACTATAATCCACAATCATATGCTATCTGCGGTTCTGATATGATGATAAAAGGTCAGGGGCTGGACAATATCAGGTTTGGTGACAGTTTTACTAATGATTATTTTTCAGACAAGACCTTTGATTACATGCTTGCAAATCCACCATTTGGCGTTGAGTGGAAGCCTCAGCAAAATTTTATTAAAAAAGAGCATGATGAACAGGGGTATGGCGGACGATTTGGTGCGGGATTGCCGCGCATTAATGATGGCTCATTCTTGTTCCTCCAGCATATGATAAGCAAGATGAAGGAACGGGAAGAAGGAGGTACACGGCTGGCAATTGTCTTTAACGGCTCTCCACTTTTCACAGGAGCGGCAGGGTCAGGGGAGAGCGATATCCGCAAATGGATAATTGACAGTGATTGGCTTGATGCTGTTGTAGCACTTCTGGACCAGCTATTTTACAATACGGGTATCAGTACATATCTATGGATTGTGACAAACCGCAAAGAAAAAGAGCGTAGGGGCAAGATACAGCTTATCGATGCTACTGGATTCTTTTTGAAGATGCGTAAGAGCCTTGGTAATAAACGGAATGAGATTGGGGACGGGCGCGATGGTAAAGCCGATCATATCAGTGAAATTACCCGTCTTTACGGTGATTTTACAGAAGGCGAGTATGTGAAGATCTTTGATAATACTGATCTTGGATACCAGCGTATTACTGTAGAGCGACCACTGCGGCTTAATTTTATGGTAAATGATGAAAGGCTGGGAAAACTCAGGGAAGCAAACCAGTTTGTAAGTCTGGCAACCAGTAAAAAGCGCAAAGATACGGAAAAAGTTGAAGCTGAGATCGCTGAAGGTAAAAAGATGCAGCAATTGATTCTGGACGCACTTGGTACAATATCTTCGAGTGGTGTGGTAAAAAACCGCGATGAGTTTACGAAGTTGATGAAGAAAGCATTCAGGGATTCCGGTCTGAAAATCCCTGCGCTGTTGTTCAAAGCCATTTTGATGGCACTTTCTGAGCGGGATGAGACAGCAGATCTATGCACAGATACGAATGATAATCCTGAACCGGATTCGGATTTGCGTGATTATGAGAATGTACCGCTTAAGGAAGATATAGTCGATTACATGGCGCGCGAGGTGCTACCGCATGTTCCTGATGCTCAGGTGGATGAATCAAAGACAAAGATAGGTTATGAGATTAATTTTAATCGCTATTTCTACAAATATACACCACCTCGACCGCTTGAAGAGATAGAGGGAGAATTGAAAGGTATCGAGAAGGAGATAGCTGAGATGCTTGGGGAGATGGTGTGAGTAACCTATGATGCATAAAAATGATTGTGTTTCATATTTTGGGTTTTATGATACACAAATGGGTTTGTGTGTTACACATGCAATGCAAAAAAGATTTTCTCGTTCAAATCTACTATACATGATTCATTCTGCGGAGTTTCATCCTGATGAGCATATTGTCCACGCACTGAGTGGACAATTGAGCTTGACCCATTTTCGGGAGATCGTCCACATTAAAGATGATGAACACAGATTTATAATTTTGGCGCCCGCATTTATAGGTTTTTATGCGTGGTTAATTGATTCAAATGTGATCACTGGAATACTAAGGAGGGTGGCTGTTTCATGATTGAACATAACCTCAAAACAGCGATTCTTACAAAACTTGAACTGTCGCTTCAGGAGATCAGCCCGGATTTTATGATTATTCCACGTCAGATGGGTTTTTCCATAGATAACGAACACCGCGTTGTTGATCTGCTTTTTTATCACCGCAAAATGCAATGCATGATGCCGTTTTATCTCAAGTTTGGAGCGCTGCAGAATGATGATATTGAATGGATGCAGTTAAACCTGCGAACGCTTCTTAAATATAAAATACGGCAAAGAGATGAAAAACCAATTGGATTTATTCTGTGTGTGCAGGATAATGAAGAGCATGTAGAGCTTGTACAGTTGGAACAAAGCAAGGAATTTATTTCTAAAAACTTCATAAAATTTCCGTTGAAAAAAAAATTTAAATCGAAATTGCACGATGCAGTCCATCAAGCGCGCAAACAGCTTGTGCATGGCGAAGTTAATGGGAGGACATAATGAGCATTGAACTCGCTCCAACAATCCTCGGCGCACCCGTCCGCAGGTGGAATAACTGCAAAGTATATGAATGAAAAGGAGTTTCAAAAAATTGCAGGGCAGAATTTACTTGAGCGTGTGTATAAAACGATAAGAAGTGAGGAGGCATCTGCTTAGATTGCATCAGGGTGCTCGTTTATATTCCCCATCTTCCTTTTGTCTATGACACCCAGGGCGGGCTGGCAGGTGCTCTTGTGGTGCTTCGTGAATGCATGAGTTTCCATCGGTCCTGGGGTGCGGAGTGGATGTTGTGTTGGTTAGCTGCCGGTGGCTGTTAAAATATATTATTTATGAAATACTGCACCACAAAGCACGCTAAGCCAACTCAACAGAATGCTTTGCGCTCTTTGCACCCTTTTCGGTGAGATACTAATAAATTGCAGCCTCTGTACATTCTTCGGCACTCCTGTCATCCTGTCCTCACTCCTATGTTCACGACATGCATGGCGGGATAGCAGGTGCTTTCTGATTATTTCAGCGGTCTTTTTGGTGCGAAGATGTAAAGGGATATCTTCAACATTGTGTGGGTAATAGTTTGCCCAAATCATCGGAGAAATCTAAAATCTGGACCGTATTTACAGGATAGACAGGATACTGGTTGCCAGTCCATCCTGTGCATCCTGTAAATCCTGTCTATAAAACCAGGTCGTGAGATTCCATTTTCCATGATATGTTCCTGAAAAAAGAGTGTTGATTTAGATGAACTAAAATTTGTAAGTGAAATTGGCGATGATGTAGTTTACACAACGAAAGAGAGATGGGACCACATAATTGGAAGACACATCGATGGAAGTATTGAGCCCAATAAACCTACATCGTTTTTTCCAACAGGAAGGAAAATTTCCGCAGATATTAAAAGGACAGAATTTACTTTAACTAATAATGTGGCAATATCTAATTGCCCTTATTCTCCATGCCTGCCATTTTCAGGAAGTTCTCAATGATCTTCAATCCATCCCCTGTAAGCACTGACTCAGGATGGAACTGCATCCCCTCCACCGGATATTCCCGGTGCCTTATCCCCATAATGATCCCATCCCCGGTCCTGGCAGTGATCTCCAGTTCATCTGGCAGGCTGGTCTCATCCACCACAAGTGAATGATACCTGCCCCCGATTATGACAGAGGGAAGCCCTTCATATATCCCGCTATTACAGTGTATGACCTCTGATGTCTTGCCGTGTACCGGGCCTGATGGTGAATGGATGACCCTTGCCCCGTAGGCCACAGCAATGGCCTGGTGACCCAGGCATACACCCAGTGTGGGTATTTCAGGCCCGAATGTTTTGATTATATCAATACAGGTGCCAATATCAGCCGGATTATGAGGATTTCCAGGACCAGGCGAGATCACAATAGCATCAGGCCCAATCATCGCAACCTCGTCCGGGCTTATGGTATTTGGTACCACAACGGTATCGGGCTCAAACATTGACACGTAATCCACCAGGTTCCACACAAAGGAATCCTTGTTGTTCACGAACAGGACCCTCATGCTTTGCCCCCCAATGCTTTCATCATTGCGGCCATCTTCCGCTCGGTCTCATTGTACTCGTATGCAGGGTCCGAATCAGCCACAATACCGGCCCCGGCCTGGATGTATGCTTTCCCATCCTTCATGATGACAGTACGTATCACAATAGCAAAGTCCGCATTCCCGTCAAGGGAATAGTATCCTACTCCGCCGCCGTAGATGCCCCTGGCAGTCGTTTCCATGTCATCAATTATTTCCATAGCCCGTATCTTTGGTGCCCCTGACAGCGTGCCAGCTGGGAATATGGCCCTTGCCGCATCGAACTGGTCGCAGTCATCCCGCAGAATTCCGGTCACTGTGCTTTCGATATGCTGTAAGTGGGAGTATTTCAGTACGCTCATGAAATCTTCAACCTTCACAGTCCCGGGTCCGCTTACCATTCTCACATCATTGCGCCCCAGATCCACCAGCATCACATGCTCTGCCCGCTCCTTCTCATCGCCCAGCATATCCTGTGCCAGTTGCTCGTCCTCTTCGGGCGTGGAGCCCCTGGGGCAGGTTCCTGCAATGGGATTGGTTATTAACTTCCTGTTGTGTACGGTCATCAGAGTCTCGGGACTGGCACCGATAATGCCTATACCGTCAAACTCGAACAGGTACATATAAGGACTCGGGTTCACCTCACGCAGCCGCCGGTAAAGTTCCACAGGTGTCTGTTCCAGCTCGATCTCATAGCGGCGGGACAGCACCACCTGGAAGATATCACCATCAATGATATGCTGCCTTGCCTTTTTCACAGAATCTTCATATTGTGACCTTGTCATATTACATGAAGGATCATCAATTGGACTTGCATTATATATTGAGAATTCAACTGTCCCTGCCTGATGCATCAAAGCCAGCATGCTGGCGGCATCTTCAACAGCCTGGTGGTAGATGGATGCGGCATCATCATCTTTCCCGATGAAAGGGGTTAAGACCACATGTACATTATCGCTCAGGTGGTCGAAAACAGCGGTTTTGCTTACAAGTGCGAACTGGGCATCAGGGAAATACGATGTATGGGCCTGCGGCCTGTCCAGCCAGCAGTCATACACCAGGTCATAAGCATTGAACCCTATGGCACCGCCCATGAATGTCTGTCTGTCAAAGGATGTACTGTTCAGGAATACTGCACCACTTGCCGGAAATGCCGAGCGTACAGCATCCAGTGTATCATATCCCGGCTTGATCTCACCCTCCTGTCCCCCGCTATTCCCGTTGGTATAGCATACCTGCGCAAGGTTTCCTTTTACATGCTGTATCATGGGAGTCTGTGCAGGATATTCCAGTGTCACTCTCCTATCCTTTACCGTAACCACGGCATCAGGATCAGAACCCACAAAGGAGAAACGGGCATGACGCTGTTCCTTTCCCACAGATTCCAGGAAAGATTCCAGGAGGTACGAATACCTGCATACTCCACTGTTTTGTTCCTTCATGGCACTGTATAACTGGAACGGAGTACAGGGTGCAGAAATATTTGCACTTAACTGGATGATGGCGGGTCTTTCCCCTGCTGCCAGTTCGCAGAATTGCGTCTCAGTCAGGTCAAGCTGCACGCTGTTCATTGCGTTCGTTGCATTTATTGCATTCATTGAACTGACCTCGCATTATTGACAAACATCATTACTTTATCCTCATCCTTTACACTCCCTGTCTCAACTCCCGAGGCTGTATCCACACCATAGGGCCGTACGGTCCTGATGGCATCTGCCACATTACCGGGATTGAGACCCCCGGCCAGTATAACAGGCAGGGACGAGTGCAGGGTAATTTCGGCACTCCTGGCCCAGTCATGGACAGTCCCTGTACCCCCGGTCTTACCGTCTATTTTAGTATCAAGCAAAATTGCATCAGCAATATTGTCCAGTTCGTTTATTTCATCTACAGCACTACCCACATCAGTTCCGCCATCAATATGTATGGTCCTGATGAGCTTCACGCCAGTATTCTCCTTGAGGGACCTGAGGTCTTCCTGTGACATGTAACTGTGAACCTGCACCGCATCAGGCTGAACGAAACCGGTCAGTTCAAGGGCATTGTCAAGGCTATCCGGCATGCAGACCATCACTGTACTCACAAACGGAGGTGTGGAAGCTACCAGTTCCCTGGCTGTCTCCCTGTCTATCTTTCGCGGCGTACTGACAGGTACCTCAGTGATAAAACCTACCGCATCGGCCCCGTATTTCACAGCCGTCATTACAGAATCCAGGTCTTTCATCCCGCAGATCTTAACCCTGGGAAAGGGCAAGGTTTGGTATTGCTGCATCTGGTCATTTTCCGGTTTGTGCATGGAAATTCACAAGACTCCTTCAATCGATTATATCTTATGAGATGTATTTTCCAAGCTGTCCTGTGTCGCCTGCCACTTCCACGAAACTTTTCAACTTCTCCAGGGCTGCACCGCTGTCAATGGTCTGCTGTGCCAGTTCTACACCGTCTTTTATGTCAGATGCCTTACCACCCACGACAAGCGCTGCGGCAGAGTTCATAACTACGATATCCCTTTTTGGTCCTTTCTGCCCTTGTAATATCTTCACAATATCAGCAGCGTTCTCCTGGGGGGTATCGCCCCTGATATCTGCTATTGTTGCCCTGTCGAACCCAAGTTCTTCGGGGGACAGTGAATAAGTCCGGATTTTCCCGTTGTTAAGTTCTGCCACTGTAGTGGTGTCGATATTGGATATCTCGTCAAGGCCACTTCCATGTACCACAAAGGCCCGCCTGGTTCCCAGGATTTTTAGTACATTTGCCATGGTCTCGCATAATGACTCATCAAATACGCCTATAACCTGAGACTTGGCATTGGCAGGGTTTGTCAATGGGCCAAGGATGTTGAAGACTGTCCTTATTCCCAGTTCCTTTCTTGGTCCGCCTACACGTTTCATGGATGGATGGAACACAGGGGCAAGCATGAACCCGATGCCTGCTTTTTCTATGGATTCCTCCACCTTTTTGGGCGGCAGGTCTATGTTCACGCCCAGTTCTTTTAATACGTCCGCACTTCCTGATTTTGATGTGATGGAATAGTTGCCGTGCTTTGCCACAGGCACTCCGGCAGCCGATGTGATAATGGCCGAGGCTGTACTGATATTAATGGTGTGGGATGAATCGCCGCCTGTGCCGCAGGTATCAACCAGCGTGCCGCTGACCTTGGGATTGATAGTGTTTGCGGCTTCCTTCATACCCATGGCCATGCCTGCGATCTCTTCTGCTGTTTCGCCTTTCATTTTGAGGGCTGTGAGGAATGCTCCTATCTGGGCGTCGGTGGCATCAGTGAATATGCTGTTGATGGCTGATCTTGATTCTTCTGATGTAAGGTTCTCTCCGGCAGTAATTTTCTGGATGAATTCGATCATTAATATCACCTATATTTGATGTACAATAATATACATTGTTGTATAAATACGTACAATATATATAAGCTTTATGACATCCAAATAATTATTATATCTGCTTTATTCTGATTATCTGGTGCGAAAATAGCCCTTGATCTCAAGTGTGGCTGAGATTTAAGTAGTGACATGAACGTATCCCCTTCAAATTAAATGGTAAATAATCCTGATACCAGGAATTCTAAGACACGGATTACACTGATCACACAGATTCGGAACTGTTATGAAAATCTGTGAAATATCTGTCTACATTAATCTTGTATTATTTCATGCTTCACGCAGTAGGTATTCGACCATGGTAGTTTGTTTAGCTTAATATTATTTCGAAAAGGGTTGGAGAGTGAGGCAAAACTATTATACCCTAAAATTCAATTATGATATTAATGAACAATGTAAAAAACATCCAGGCCATTGTTAAAGGCAATGTCAATATGGTAGGATATAGAAAAATAGTAGAAGGTTATGGATTATCCAGGGGCCTGGCAGGATATGTTTTTAATATTAGTATAGATACTGTGGGATTAATGGCCGGTGGGCTGGAATCCGCTATCGATGGATTTATTCAGGATTTAAAAGTGAAGCGACCTGATACGGAAATAAAAACCATAGAAATAAAGGAAGATATTATTTTACCTTCACCTTTTGGCAGGGTTATATCTGGTGATATGCGGGAGATTGGTGAAAGGCTGGACAAAGGTGTTAATATTTTATCTGAACATACAGGGTTACTTAATGACCTAAAAGAAAACACATCAGTATTGACTGAACATACAGGGTTACTTAATGACTTAAAAGAAAACACATCAGTATTGACTGAACATACAGGGTTACTTAATGACTTAAAAGAAAACACATCAGTATTGACTGAACATACAGGGTTATTGACTGAACATACGGGATCATTGAATAAACAGACAGAGTTATTGCAAGGCATCAATGACAATTTTAATACATTACCAGAAAGGATTGCCGAAGCAATAATGAAGAGATAAATTTACTTCATTTATTGCTGTACAATAAAGAATAACTTGCACACTTTTTTTTGTAATGTACGTATATATTTTGAGAATTTTTAAATGAGACGCTTACAGGGATGTAAACCTAATAACACAGCATATTATATTGTGCTTCCAATATCACTTTTCAGTATACATTATCATAAAACAAACAATTATTATATATGCTCAAACATTAGTGACCACAATAAGAGGAAAGGTTGAAAATGAATCCAAAAATCGGCGTACAGCTCATAGCTGCATTTATGATATTGTCAATGATCCTATCTTCTGTCGCATATTTCATAGGCTCTGACGATTCAAGTGAGGAAGATAATAACCAACCATACATCAATAATCCCCAGACTGAGTATTTCAATGTTGGCGGAAAGCAGGTATTCCACAGCTTTAATTCTATTGCAGACGGGCTGCAGATGTCAAACCCGCAAACCTTTGAAGCCCAATTTCTTGATGTGGAATATATCGAGTCCACTGCCCCGGAACCATGGAACGAGCAACTACCCTTGAACCTGACCACTGTTTATGTGCGGAATAAGGTGGAAGTGGACAACCTGTACATGACCTCTTCTAAACAGATCTATTTTTCCCAGGACTTAAACAATGAGTTCCTGCTGCTCAGCACTATGACCCCGAAAATAATATCTTTTCAATATGTCTGGTTACCTTCGAGTGATGACAAGTACCAGTACTACTTCTTGTCACGAATAGATACCACCGGTAATATAATTGGTATTAATGTTATGGGCGAGCCGACAATTTTCACACCAACACGCGAATCAGCAGAAGCCGTTATATCTATCATTGAGAGCTTTGCTGTTCCACCAACTGCTTATGATACATTTAGCCCCGTGCTCAATTATTCTGATGATTATTCCGAATTCCAGGTTGTGAAATCCCAGGCTGGGTTTGCAGATTTATATTACCTGGGGTTGCACAGGAATGATGACGGCTCATTTACCAGGACGACGATTTATTATTATCCGTCTGCTGAGAGTGCGGCACATATTAGTGAACTGGCTCTGAGTGGTTCAGAGCGCGGTTTTAGCCAGTATGATGTCACTACTGAGGAGGATATCCTGAAGGTTGTACTTACTGGTGAATTTTCACTTGTTACTGGTGAGGATATAGAATAATTTCAGGATTATATACACCCATTTTTATTTATAAAATATAATTAAAAGAAATAATATTATTTATATTCCACAAAAACAATAATATGTCCTTATAGTACGTATACCAATTCAAGAATACAATACTTTGACAAAAGCGGGGTCATTAATTGAAAAAATGGGTAATCTTTCTTACGGCAGCAGTACTGGTACAATCATTTGTCATAGCTGATGCCCTTGACAATAACCCTAAGATCCACTCCGAACTTTCCAGGCAGATAGCCATGTCCCAATCCAATATCAGTGAAGACATGATCCGTGTCATCGTGATAATGAAGGAACAGTATCAAGCACCTGAAGTAAAGGTCCAGGGTCATGTGGATCAGAAACAGCACCGCATGGATACAGTGAATTCCCTAAAGCAAAAGTCAGGTCGAAGCCAGCAAAATCTCATTTCCGTTCTGCAGGGGAAGGGAGCTGATAAAATGAAGAATGCCAGGCCCCTATGGATAGTAAATGCAATAACATTTGAAGCGACACCTGATGTGATTGAGGAACTGGCAAATCGGGATGATGTGGCCCAGGTCATACCCGATTATGAGGTGCACCTGGTCGAGGAGAGCGTGGTTGTGGGTGATGTGGAGGTGCTTACTACTACCACAGCATGGGGTGTGGAAAAGATCAATGCGCCGCAGGTGTGGGATTTTATTTACAATGGCACAAATATCAACGGCACAGGAGTTAATGTTTCGATCATTGACACGGGAATAAATTATAATCACCCAGACCTTGAAAGTAACTATATAGGTGGTTATGACTTTGTCAATAATGATACTGACCCCATGGATGACAACTGGCATGGTACACATGTGGCAGGTACTGTAGCAGGAACGGGGGTTGGTGGAACTAAGACAGGTGTTGCACCCGGTTCTAATATATTCGGAGTTAAAGTGCTAAATGCGGATGGCAATGGATCCTACAGCGATCTTATTGATGGTGTACAATGGTCTATTGAGAATGGTGCCGATATTGTGTCATTATCCCTTGGCGGCCCCAATGACTCCTCCATGACCACCATGGTAAACAATGTTATTGATGCCGGGGTATTACCGGTAATTGCTGCGGGAAACGATGGCCCTGGTGTTTCCACAATCAAATGCCCGGGGGACGAGTTTAATGCAACCACAGTGGGTTCAACCGACAGCAGCGATACTATAGCACCTTCCAGCAGCAGGGGGCCTGTGACATTGATGGGTGATACATATATCAAGCCTGATTTGACTGCACCTGGTGTTAATATAAAATCTACATCCTATCATGGTGGATATTATATTAAAAGTGGCACATCAATGGCCACTCCACACGTCTCAGGTGCTGCGGCATTGATACTCCAGGCCTATCCTGATATGAGTCCGCTGGAGGTGCGGCAACTGCTGGAAGATACGGCCGTTGACCTGGGTACTGCCGGCAAGGATAATACGTACGGCTCGGGCCGTATCGATGTTTTTAAGGCAATATTCCCACAAGTATCAACTATTACAATAACTCCTGACCCGACCAATATCAATTTGACAATTAATGCCACTATAAATGACGCCCGCCATAATATCTCATATGCCGATTTCTATATTGACGCTGATACCGCCAATGCCACGCTGCTGACTGCTATTGACAGTAATTTTAATGAAACATCCGAGAATGTGACTGGCAGCATAGATATCACCAACCTGTCCGATGGTATCTATACGATCACCATCAGGACCAATAACAACCTGGATATCTGGAACAACCAGACAAAAACAAGTTTTACGATAGACACGACCGCACCCCACATAACCTTACATTCACTTGATAACGATTCAGCCATACAAAATGGTACAATTATTGATTTTACTATTACTGACCTTTCCCTTGCAAATGTCTCATACAGCATCAATAGCACACAACAAGGTTATTCCAACATCACTAACGTCACATTACCTCATCCCTACGAGATAAACACCACCGACTGGAACGAAAGTACCTATGTCATCAGGATTTGGGCTAACGATTCACTTGGTCACGAAAACAGTACTCATTATCGTTTTACTATCGATGACACCCCACCGAAAATAACGGGCGTATTCCACAACGCTTCGGGAATCCTTGATCAGGGCGATATACTTGGAATAAACATGGTTGGAGACCCTGGTATTTCAAATGCAACCTTTGATGTTAACGGATTGGTATATGATCAACCCATGGATGAAATAACATCGGGCAACTATTCTGGCAATTATACTGTTGACGGAATAATAGAAATCAAGGACGCTATTGTCACAGGTCATCTGACCGATGAAGCGGGAAACATTAACAGTTCCGATGGCCCTACAATCAACATAGATACAAACAAACCCCGGATAAGCCTGCTGTCCCCCGCCAATAATTCACACATCCAAAATGGCACTATGATAAACCTGACTATCACAGACATATTCCTGGTAAATGTGATATATAATTACTATGGGACAGACCTGCCGCTTCTATCACCGTTTGATATTAACAGTACCGGCTGGAATGAAGGCCAATATGATATAACAATATGGGCCAACGATTCATTGAATCATATCAGTAGCGCAATTTACAATATTACAATAGACGATACGGCACCCAACCTGACCATCATCAGCCCGACGTCGGGTTACAAGACCACCATATCCACAGTGAACATATCAGGAATGACCGATGAGGATGCGAAACTGACTATAAACAACGAGTCTGTCACACTCATAAATGGCTCATTTTCAGAATACAGGAGTCTTGTGAATGGTGAAAATAACTTCATAATCAATGCAACAGATCAGGCTGGCAATATAAATTCTATCCTGCGTACTGTAACTAAATACACCACTGCATCCAAAACCAGTGGCGGCGGCGGAGGCGGCGGAGGCGGCGGCACCTCTGGCGAGGATTTCTACAACATAGCAGAGACCGAGACCCGGCGCGTTTCCATCTTCAAAGGCGAAAATGTGAGTTACTCATTCGAGAACACACAAAACCCCATCCTGAACATTAAATTCACATCAAAAGTAAGTGCAGGTAAGGTCGCCTCCAAAATAGAGTTACTGCGAAATACATCCACAATGGTAGATACGCCCCCACCTGGCAAGGTATATCAAAATATCAACATCTGGGTCGGCAACTACGGCTGGGCGACTGAGAAAAACATAAAGGATATGACCATCAGCTTCACAGTCCCACTTGACTGGATAAACTCAAACAACATTGATCAGGGCAGCATTGCACTCTTCCGGTACAATGATGACTCCTGGGAACAATTGCCTACGTCGCTGACCACAAGAAATGAAAACAGCATAACATTTACAAGTTCAACACCAGGCTTCTCACCTTTCGCCATATCAGGTGAAACTGTGTTTACTCCAGCCGTAATTCCTACAGCTTATCATACACCTGCACCAGTGGCAACCCATAGCTCCAATATCACGTCGAGCTCCCAGACAAATGAAATTGAACCTGGGGGCAAAGCA
>Ga0255424_1029_pt1 | contig 34936 bp, 41 predicted proteins | sample ANMaggSeSYBR02F3_FD_182670 | JGI IMG/M metagenome (GOLD analysis project Ga0255424, IMG submission 182670) | Sediment cell enrichment communities from methane seep in Santa Monica Basin, California, United Staets - ANME aggregate JGI... | ecosystem: Environmental > Aquatic > Marine > Cold seeps >... | reverse complement strand
ACAACATTTGAAGAGAGAAGAAGAATGTTTCAATTCCCTAAAACGGGTCTTTGCTTTTCTCACCTGAAATTGTGCTGACCCACTGTCCATACCGCTACATCCCGCCTACGGCCGATTAAAAACATTTACTGCATCAAACGATAATACTTAAATGTATAAAACTAATAAATTATATCGTATGTCAACTACCAACCTGCCAAATATAATTGAAACCGAAATAAAAGCCCTTGTGAAGGGCGGATATTTCAACAGCAAAGATAGTTTCATAGAGGAAGCTATTAAATATATGCTGTCCAGCAGGGGCGATTTGAAGATAAACGCTGCTGTTGAAATGTACCGCTCAAAAGATGTCAGTCTTGGCAGGGCGGCTGAACTGGCAGGTCTGTCTATTTTTGAGTTCAGTGAGATTCTAAAGGCAAGGAGAATTAAAACAATAGTGGATGCTCCATCTAAGGAAGAGGTGAACAGACAGATAAAGCAGATGGAAGAAAGCCGATGATGAACATCGTTTTTGATACTGATATATTATCCATCTTTGCCAAGGCTGATGCTATTCAATACCTTGAAAGATTATCTCGATCGTTATACCCCGCAGCTCTGCTGCGGTTGGGACAAACCGAGTATCAACTTCAAACGCAAGTACATATTGTTAAAACATGTATGCCACTGTGTTTATACAATTGGAGAAACTTTTAGATTTCGAATAAAAACAGAGTTGGAAAGCGCTGGCACGTCATGCCCCGCAGCTCTGCTGCGATTGGGTGTGCCAGCGCAACGTTTGACTTTCAAAAGACCACTTGCTAATTACTCCTTCTGTTTACAGGGAATTAAAAGTACCAAAGGAATATGGATATGATTTTCCTGACCAGATATTCAATTCTGGACGGTTTGGACTTGTGCAATTGACAGGTGGGGAGGTTGAGGAGTTTAAATCGAAACTGCTCAAGGCCAAGACTGTTCATAGTGGAGAACTTGAAGCTGTAATTATTGCCCAGAGTAGGGGTTATATGTTTTCGTCTAATGATACCAAGGCTCTGGAGTTTGCTGTTTCAGAGGAGATTGAAGTGTTGTATCTACATTCGATATTGAGGGCGTTGTGGAAGTTTGGTGTGCTGACACCTGATGAGGTGAAGGAACTTATTGGAAGTATGGAACTGAGGGATAATATGGAGATTAAGGAAAAGGATTTGATATTTGATTAGTGGCATGTATATTTTTTTAAAGAAAAGACATGGTGTTGCCAATATGCAAAATATAAAATTTAAGTTATAGTTGTCAGTGAACTTATATGGAATACCCTTCAAGAATTCGTACGAGTTGGGTGTTAATTTTTGAATGAGCCCTGCTGTCGGAATTGATTACTGTTTTAAACCACATAGTGTACAGGCGTGCCAAGCAAAGTTCATACTGCTCAACTGGTGGCTCCCAAGGGTATCGCCAAATTCAAAAATTCGAAAAAAACACAAACATGTCAAAACATATCAAATATTTATATACGCCACACAAATTGTGGTCACATTCCTATTTCCATTCATCACTTGCAAAAGGTTCAGCAGGAAATCGCATTTTAATCCCCTTAAACGGGTCTATACTTTATAGGGCAAGAACATGGTTTAACCTATTTAGTTCAAATTATTTTTCAATTGTGCCGTCATACTTCCCAATATCCATCATCAAAACGAGCCGCCCCATCACATCCTCCACACCTTCACCTGTCAGGGTTGACATGACCGCATCGAATTCACTCCCTAATATTTTATCTGGATTGTTAAATTTATTGTCTGCCACCAGCAGGTCAACTTTATCAGCCGCTACTAGCAGGTCAACCTTATTGGCTGCCACAAGCAAGGGCATATCAATATGCTCCCGCACTTCATCCAGAAGCCTCATCTGCTCATCCGGTTCATACCCACACGTACCAGATGGGTCAATAATAAACAACAGCACATCGCCAAGGTGCCTCAATGCCGAAATAGCCTGCAGTTCAATTTCATTACGCTGTCCCAGTGGCCTGTCCAGCAGACCCGGTGTGTCCACTATCTGGCACCTGGTACTTCCTACTTTGAAATGCCCCACAGCCAGCCCCTTGGTGGTGAAAGGATAGGTGGCAACCTCTGGAGTTGCACTTGACACCAGGGCAACGAAACTGGATTTCCCCACATTGGGATAACCAGCGATAACAACTGTAGGTTCAATACCCACATCAGGTAGTTTTCTCAGTTTATTCCTTGCATCATTCAGTAACCTGAGATTCTTATCCACATCCCTTGTGATAGAAGATATCCTGCCGTAAGCAGCCTTACGAACAGCCACAGGGTCATCGCTGTGCCGCATTTTACCCACGTGCAGCCGTGAAATTTCATGTATCTTCTCACCAGCCCACTGCACTGATGCAATATTGGTCCTCAATGCATCCACACCCACCAGTATGTCTGCTAATTCCCTGTAGAATTCAGGGATATTTTCAAAACTTGGGAACTGCCGCACCACATTTGCAAGGTTATCTGATAGTATGTTTGCTGCGGTCAACAACATGGATTCTTCAGCCCGGCGGCGGGAAAATTCACTTCTAACCGTCTTCCCTTTCCGGGCACGACTGGCTTTGCGAAAGGCCTTGTCCAGAAGTTCTTCCGAAGTTGGGATGGTATGTATCTTCTCAAATATCATTTGCCTCACCAACAGCGGCTGTGCTCATAAAGATTGCTCTGCCGTTTAAGAGGCTTTTTATTATTTAGCATGAAAGTACCCTTGGTACTTTCATCTTTTGAGCATGTCATTCGAAGAATTTCATGTACGTTTAGCATGAAAGTACCCTTGGGTTCTTTCATCTTTTGTGCATGTTATTCGAAGAATTTCATGTACGTTTTCTGGACGATCCAGAATACCGCAGTGTACGTAGAGGGACGCAGAGAAAAATAACACCCTCTGCGATTCTCCGCGTCCTCTGCGTTTTATCATTTTTGCTATGACACATTGATCCAGAATAAATTAAAAAATCTGCCGTTCAATTCCGTCCTTCAATATACTTTGCCCTAAAAATTTCGTTCCTCATAAGGCAGTCAGTAGAGCGGTAAATCCCGGTCTTCTGGATACGCCGCCAGATGCCTTTTAGCGGCTCATCATGGACATTCCCGTATGGTATCGGGATACAGGCACAGGGCAGGACATCACCCTGTGGTGTCACATGCAGCCAGCGCCGGCCTGCAAAACAGCCGGTAGTACTCATGACATGAGGTATACAGAACACCTTCACTGCCCCGCCACTTCTTCGTTCAACGAACTCATCCAGTAGTTTATGGTGCTCAGGAGATAGAATATCCTTTTTGTGGTCTATCCACCTTCCAGTAGGTACTATCTCATAGAAAGATAGCTCATGCACCCCCATAGATTCGGCCAGATCGTAGAACTCATCCAGGTCATGGATGTTATGGGGTGCCACCACCACATAAATGTCTACCAGCATTCCTGCATCCAGGCTGTAACTTATGGCATTCATAGCTTCAGTAAATACACCCTCTCTGCCTCGAATCCTGTCATGTTCGGCCTCCTTTGGGCTGTCAAGACTGACATTTACACTAAACATGCCGGCTTCTGCCAGCGCCAGGGCTTTTTCTTTTGTGAGACCTGAACCGGATGTGAATACAGTTGCAATGGCCCCATCCGGGACATAGGAGACAAGTTCCTCAAGTCCTTCATATATCATTGGCTCACCGCCGTCAAAAATTATCTGGGTGGCCCCCATATCCACCGACTGGTCAATAATATCCTTGATAGCAGGAACAGATAGACTTGTCTTGTTCTTGGTATCTGGCAGGGCACAGTGGATGCACCTGTTCGGACACTCTTCTGTGATGGAAATAGTCACTTGTTCAGGGTTGGTGGACGCAGGCATGCCAAGTTTCCACAAGGTACGAGCCATCATATTCTTTATTTGATTGTGCACCAGCCTGTCAAATGCCTGGGAAGGGATGGGAGGTATCCAGGTAGAAAAAAACAGTGTATCATTAGTGACCCTTACAGGAACTTCCCCTTCAAAGATGCTTACCAGAGGGCCGGTAAAGCGATCTACCAGAAAGCGCATAGGACCCGAAGTTTTCACTCTTACAGAACCGTGTTCAATATAAGCGAATACTTTAAAAAGGAAGTTTTTATATATCGGGAATTTCAGTCCATCCATAATCGTATCACAGTAATGTGATTACCATACTTTAAGTATTATGTACTGATATTTATTATTGGAATATTGTTGGATTACCATTAGAATATCATTAAAATATTATCAGATCATCATCAGAATATCATTACTAATATTGTAGAACATGGATCTCAAAATTGAAAATGGAATACACATTATCCTGGGAAGCTTTGTGGGAATCCTGACAGTCCAGGGTGTTATAATTGGTGCATCGGTTTTTGGTGATACATCATTTATTATCAATGTTGCACTTGGAGGAGCAGTAGCGCTTGCGCTTGCAAACTGCGCAGGGTCTTATGTAACAAGGAGTGCAAAAGAATATGATAAACTTTCCAGACTCGAAAAACCCTTACTCAGAAGCCTTGACAATACAAAGATAAAGAAGCTGACCGAAAAAAATGTACTGGTCTGTTCCCTTGCAATGGGTGGTGCAAGTTTTATTGGTTCACTGATACCCATATTGCCTTTTATTTTGCTTGAAACCCGCCTGGGGGTATCCATCGGATCAAGTATTACTGCCCTGGCCTTGTTGGGGATATATTCAGGTAAGCTACTAAAACAAAATATCCTGTTTCACTTAATAAGAATGGCAGGGCTGGGAGGAGTTATAATACTTGTGATCTATATAATATTCCAGATAATAACCGGTCAATCCATTATGTAATTCCTGAACTACTGGGTCATCAATTCTGGAACCGTCGGGTCATCAGATGGTATAAATCGAATATATAAAGAACACGTACATCAACAGATACAGAGCACCCCACAAGCGGGATATCTCCTTTTTCCTGACAACCAGAATAAGGATTAGCGATAACAACAGCATATATGCGAGGTTGAACCTGAACAGGAAGGCGTCTTCAACCACCACTTCTCTTATAATTGAAGCGGTCCCCATTGCTAGCACAATGTTGGTGATATTGGACCCAATAACATTTCCAAGTATCAACATGGTAAATCCACGACGGGCTGCTGAAATGGACACTGCCAGTTCAGGCAGGGACGTCCCTAGTGCAATTACGGTAAGACCGATAACCGCACTTGAAATCCCAATTTGGTCTGCCAGGTTGACAGCTGAATCAACCAGCAACTTGCTGCCAATGAGCACACCGACCAGTCCGGCCAACGTGTAAAAAATTATTTTAATATTGAAATCATCGTTGTTCTTTAATTCATTTGGTTTTTTATGGGATTTTATTGAATATAATATGTATACGATATATACCCCTGTTAGTATCACACCTTCAAGCCTGCTTATGTTGTCATTGGTTAGAATGAGGAGTATACCAAAACTAATCACAAGTAAATGAATGATACTTTCCTTGAACATGTGGTCATCAGAGATGACAGTATTTCTTATAAAAAAAGATAAACCAAGTACAAGCGCAATATTTGTGATATTAGAACCTACAACATTGCCAATCACAATGCCTGATACACCTGAAAAGGATGCATAGTCGGTCACAACGATCTCTGGCAGGGATGTCCCTATCCCTACTATGGTTATACCTATAAGGAATTGTGAAACCCCGAAAGACCTGGCAAGTTTAACAGCATTCTCTGTAAAAAAATCACTGGAATATACAATTATAGGGAAAGCAATGATAAATAACAGTATATCAGGTAACATCGTTATTTCCTAATTCTGCACTTAAACATTATTTATGCTATTTATCATAGAGGATTAAAAAAGAACCGGTTTTTCACAAAATTAATTCTAATATGGCATATGGGTCATCAAGTACTGTTATCTCATCCAATCCCCTGAGTATCTGGACGTTCCTGCTGTCAATATCCCGAATTTTAAGTTCCACTTCCCCGCCCTTTATTGCTCCATACGTGCAGATATCAATACAATTACCGCAACCGTCACACAATAACAGGTCTATCTGCGGCTCATCAGTAAAAGCCTGGTTGGGACATTCGTTCTTTGGAGGACAATCCTCACAATTTTGGCATAGATCCCTATCAATGTTATATGGCAGTTCCGAGCGAACCACGCCTGCAATATCCACTGGTACTATATGTACCGGAACACTGCCTTTTACTGCCTGGATCACTGCGTTGGTGACAAGGGTGTCTGCAATGCCGTGGGTTATTTTTGCAACTGTATTTGATGTGGCAGGCGATATTATGAGATGGTCGTATTTGTCCATAAGGAACCTTCCGACCTTTGGATAACTTTTGCCCTGGTCCTTTTCGAGGAAAATCTCTTCCATATACCCACCAGGGGCTATATTATCCAGTGATCCGAGCAAGCCGTACATTTTCAGGACCTCTTCTCCCGCCCCTGATATGAATATCGATACTTTCAGGTCAGGATTTCGTTGTTTAAGTTTCCTGAATACTTCATAACTCTCTGACAGGTAATGTCCGGCACCTGTAATTCCCCATGCGATCCTCATATTTACAAATCCTTGCTAATTAATATTATTATTAAATTCATCTGTAATAGCATTTGTTCTTGAATGAATATTTATTTATGTTTCCTGAAATACAGTAATCCAGTATGTTAATAAAGGCTGTTCTGTTCGACCTGGACAATACATTGCTGGACTTTTCTGAAATGAAACACATGGCAGTGAACATGGCCATAAGGGCCATGATCGACCAAGGGCTTGACATGGACCCTGATGAAGCTTTCAGAAGTATTTTCGAAACATACTACGAGGTGGGGATCGAATCAGACAATGCATTCAGTGAATTCCTGAAACGAAGGTTCGGCCAGGTGGATGAGCGAATCCTGGCGGCTGGCGTTAATGCATACCTGCGAACCAAGCCCTCTTTCCTGGAGCCATATCCCAATGTGGTGCCTACCCTTATCAAACTTATAAAGTCGGGGCTTGTTATTGGTATATTGACCGATGCGCCCAGGCTTAAGGGATGGCAGCGACTGTGTGCCATTAGACTGCAGCATTTCTTTGACCATGTGATCACCAGGGATGATAGTGGTGCACCCAAAACAGGAGGACTTCCATTCGAATATGCGCTTGGGCAATTGAAACTATCCTCAAAAGAAGTGCTGTTCGTGGGAGACAGTGTTGAGCGGGACATAAAAGGTGCAAAGGCGGCTGGTATGTTTACGGCGCTGGCAGGTTATGGGACCAAGGATGCAGAGGAGGTCATACTGGCTGCCCAACCCGATTATATTCTGTCAGATTTCAGGGAATTGCTGGATATTATCGGTCTGTAATATTTTGGTCAGGATTTGATTTCGTACCAGTTGCATCAAGTTAACTGCAGAAAATACAGGTCAGATTAACATTTTAATATGGAGACTTTTTAATTTATTCTGGTTACACTTATTGATCAGTTATGTTAACTGCTGATAAATGCTTATACTGCATGTGAAATCTGCGTTCAACTATGTGTATCTGCTGTTCTTTATTGTTCAAAAGATCAGAATAAATTAAAAAGACTCGCAATACACGACGATACTTATATATATTGGTATCACCAATATATTATTATCATCATAATCATTAGTATAATGATGTTGATAATTTGAGAGGTGAACATAGAATAAATATTATGATATTTACTAACTATTATCAATTATTTTGTTAATTCTAAACAACAGATATTGAATATTAATAACAATATAATTAGATAATTTAAGTATTAGGCAATGAAATATATGTGTAAAACAATAATATTTGAATGAAATATGTTTCATTATTTGTATATAATATTTAGTATGTAATATTTATTTTCTGTTAATCATAAAGGAGGAATAATATTATGATCGCAAAAGTGTATACGATTGCATCTGGAAAAGGTGGTACCGGAAAAACTACAACCACTGTCAACCTGGGAACGGCACTTGCGCTTCTTGGTAAAAAAACAGTTATAATCGATGCAGATATAGGTATGGCAAACCTTGGCCTTTTGCTGGGCCTTGAAAGAAGTCCTGTCACCCTGCATGAAGTATTGAGTGGAAAAGCAGACGTGAAGGAAGCAGTATATGAAGGTCCCGGTGGGGTATATGTCATACCCTCCGGCATCTCACTCCAGGGATTCCAGAACACAGACCCTGAAAAGCTGCAGGAAGTAATGACCACACTTATCGAAGATATGGATTTCATTTTGATCGATGCCCCGGCAGGTATCAGTAAGGATGGTGTGATACCTCTGGCCATTGCAGATAAAGTTATTCTGGTTGTTAATCCCGAATTATCATCCATGTCTGACGCCTTGAAGACCAAGGTCTTAACCGAAATGCTTGGTGGGGAGATTGGCGGGGCTATCCTTAACCGGGCGGGACTGGAGCGAACAGAAATAAACAAGCAAAATGTAGCAGACCTTTTGAATGTAGATGTCATTGAAATGGTGCCGGAAGATTCAAATGTAAGGCGATCTGCCACGTTTAAAACACCAATCGTTATCAAAACACCAAACTCTCCTGCAGCCGTCGCATTCAAACGATTAGCAGCTTATGTCTCAGACATTGATTTCCTTGAACCCGTGGAAGGTGAGGAAGAAAACGAGGAGGGGTTTGTAGGAAGGATGGCAAGAGTCCTGTTCGAGAGTAAATAAAATGGATCCGGGCACCTTAATTATAGGAGTTCTTTTATTAGTCTTGATCATTGCGGTTTTCCTGGTGTACCTGATGAATTTCAGAATTAAACAACTTGAAAATAAACTCGATACAGTAAGAAATAGAATGGCTTTGACAGACGATGAACTCACCCACCTGGCGCTTTATATCGAAGACTTCAAGAGATTAAAGATATGATCCATTCCTTACTGAAATGGCAAATGCGGCTGATCAAATGGCTGCATCAGGCATGCAGGAAGGAGATTTCATGCAGGAGTTTGACCCTAATGTATTCAGTAGGTTGTTCTTCCATGCAGCAGTGATACAGGGTGTATGTTCAGGTTTTATTTCCGGGGTAATAGGAGAATGGAGTCTCTTATCTGGTTTGAAGCATTCCACAATAATGCTTGCAGTAGGATACCTGTTATTTACACTGGCCGTGTTGTAGGTGATGTTGAACTTTTTCTTTGGGATAAATAACTGTGTGCTTTATAGGTGAACGTATCGTAATGTACTTATAGAAGTGCAAACAATGAAGATGCGTTTCGTAACATAATTCTATAACAAATTTTCGATTGAGGTAAATCTATGAATATAAAACCAATTGGTGAAAGAGTTTTAATCAAACCAATGAAAGAAGAAGAAAAGACTGCTGGTGGGATCTACATTCCAGAGACTGCGAAAGAAAAGAAAAAACAGGGAGTAGTCGTGGAAATAGGCACTGCCGATGATGATAAAGAACTGCCTGTACAGAAAGGTGACCTGATAATATATACAGGATATAGTACAGAAGATCTGGAAATAGACGGGGAAGAATACCTCATAATCAACGTAAGCGACATAATCGCAAAGCTTGAATAGGTGAACATAAATGGCAAAACAATTAATTTTCGATGATGAGGCAAGGCATGCCCTGATGAGGGGAGTGGACCAGCTTGCCAATACTGTAAAGATCACACTGGGTCCGAAGGGCAGGAACGTGGTGCTATCATCAACTTTTGGCAGTCCCACTATTACAAATGACGGTGTCACCATAGCTAAGGAAATAGACCTGGAAGACCCGTATGAGGATATGGGAGCCAAACTGGTCAAGGAAGTAGCTACCAAAACCCAGGATGTGGCTGGTGATGGTACAACCACTGCTACACTGCTGGCCCAGGCTATCCTTCACAAGGGCATGAGGAACATTACTGTAGGAGCCAACCCAATTGAGATAAAACGAGGCATAGACAAAGCCACCGAAGCCGTGGTTGAAAATATTAAATCCAAGAGTGAAGAAGTAAAAGGCAAGGAAAAGGTCACCCAGGTTGCTACGATCTCGGCTAACAATGATGAAGTGATCGGGAACCTGATCTCAGATGCTATGGAGAAAGTGGGTGCCAATGGTGTAATTACCGTTGAAGAGGCAAAATCCATGGATACTTACCTGGAAGTGGTGGAAGGGATGCAGTTCGAAAAGGGCTATATTTCCCCGTACATGTCTACAGATACTGAGAAGATGGAGGCCGTACTTGAAGAGCCGAAGATACTCTTATTTGATAAGACAATCAGTGCAATGAAGGACTTTCTTCCCGTCCTGGAAGCAGTGGTCAAGGAAAATAAACCCCTGTTGATCATTGCAGAAGATGTCGAAGGTGAAGCACTGGCTACTACTGTGCTGAACATTATTCGCGGCACGCTTAAAGTATGCGCGGTAAAAGCGCCTGGTTTTGGCGATGAACGCAAAGAGATGATGGAGGACATTGCAGCGGTAACAGGTGCAAAGGTTATCAGCGAAGAAAAAGGTATGAAACTTGAAAATACCACACTGTCTGACCTGGGCAGTGCCCGCAAGGTCAGGGTGAACAAGGAGAAGACCATAATTATCGAAGGTCAGGGCTCAAAGGATGATATTGAGAGAAGGGTATCCATCATTGAGGGCCAGATCAAGCTGGAAGATTCGGAATACAAGATCAAGAACCTCAAGAAGCGCCTTGGCAAGCTGGCAGGTGGTGTGGCTGTGATCAATGTTGGTGCTGCTACTGAGACAGAGCTTAAGGATAAGAAGATGCGTATCGATGATGCATTGAACGCTACCAAGGCTGCCATAGAGGAAGGCGTGGTTGCAGGCGGAGGAATTGCATTGATCAGGGCTGCCAGGGCACTGGATGGCCTATCCCTTGAGGGCGACCAGAAGATCGGGCTGAACATTATCAGGCATGCCATTGAGGAGCCGCTGAAACAGATAGCCACCAATGCCGGTAAGGAAGGGTCAGTAGTGGTGGAACACATAAAGTCAGAGACTAATCCAAATATAGGGTATGATGCCAAGACCGATGAGTATAAAGATATGGTTGAAGCTGGCATTATCGACCCTGTGAAGGTGGTACGCAGCGCATTGCAGAATGCTGCAAGTATAGCCAGCCTGGTGCTGACCACAGAGGCCCTTGTGGCAGATATACCAGAAGAGTCATCAGGAATGCCTGCTATGCCGGGACCTGAGAGCTACATGGGAATGTAGTTCTCTTTTTTCTTTTTTTCTTTCAACCAGTGGAGTAATCGTTTTTATTTTTTGTATCTTCACGTACAGGTTTTAGAATAACATTATATATTCATAGAATCAGTGTTATTTTATTGTATATGAGCCTCTGGCAAAATGGATATAACAGCTTTGAAATGCCAATAAACACCTAGAAAGTGTCAGTTTTTCTAAAATTTCATTATATGGGTTTGGATTGAGGGTATTTCAGGCAATTTTTGATACAATATATGCACAAACTCAATAGAATTAATTCAACTGTATCGAAATGTATTTATGATAGGTGCTAATGAATACGTTACGATTAGATCCTATTTTTTGTTATTTTTGGATTTTTAGCAATAATATGTACCTAAACAACTGTAATAGTTAGAATTTACTTAGAATTTCAATTGAAGGATTTGTAAATGAATTTTTTATAAATACACGCCTTAAATACCTCATAAATCAAAAAATAACGAATATACTCTGGAATGCCAGAGCCTCATATATTTTAGATTATTCAGGATTGATTTTATGATGGAATTTGATGAAACACTAACCAGTGCCGTAGAGAAGGTTATACCTAGTGTGGTCAACATTAGCGAGGTCAAGTTGATCAAGGATGCCCACCTCCAGGTGCATCCGGTCCCGGGCGTGGGCTCAGGATTCATAATCGATTCGGAAGGTTGTGTCCTGACCAATGCCCATGTGGTGCTGGGCTCCTCTGACATCAAGGTGACGCTGGAGGACGGCAGGACGTTCCCTGCAAAGATTCGCGGGATGGACACTATGATGGACCTGGCAGTTATCAAGATTGCGGCCGTTGACCTGCCGGTACCTGAAATGGCAAAGAATAACAACCTGAAGATAGGACAGATGGCTATTGCAATAGGCAGTCCGCTGGGGCTTGTGGGCGGGCCTACCGTTACCGCAGGAGTGGTAAGCGCTATCAACCGGTCCATCCAGACCGAGATGACATTCATGGAGGGGCTGATACAGACCGATGCGGCCATCAACCCAGGTAACAGCGGCGGCCCCCTGATCAACAGCCAGGGCGTGGTGATAGGTGTGAACAGTGCAATTATACCTTTTGCCCAGGGTATAGGGTTTGCCCTGCCCATCCAGCCCGCACTGTGGATCGCTGAACAACTGCGAGAGCATGGAGAGATAGTGCGCCCGTGGATAAGCATTAATGCATTGGACATTAACCAGAAAATCATGACCTTCTACAACCTGCCCACTGACAAGGGTGTGGTTGTTACCAATGTGGTGCCCGGCAGTGAGGCTGATAAGGCGGGTATTGAGATAGCTGACATCCTCATCAGTATGAACCACATCCAGATAAACAATGTACAGGACATGATAAAAGTTATTAACAAGTATAATGTGGGTGATCCTGTTGAGGTTGAGATGTTCAGGGGACAGGAGAAGATAACAGTCCGGCTTGTGCTTGAGAAGGCACCTGTACCCACAGCCCAGGCAGTGCGGTCCATCCCGCCAGTCCAGCCCATACCGTCCCCGGCCAGCCTGCCATAGAGTTCCTCACTGGTGGGTGCACTCCAGAATGATAAATGTTAGATATTACGGAAATAAACCATTCCAAGTTGCTGTAATTCATGGCGGACCTGTAGCACCAGGTAGTGTTGCTGCAATTGCAAGAGAATTATCAAAGAATTATGGTGTATTAGAAGCAATCCAGACCAAAACATCTCTCGAAGGGCAAGTATTGGAATTATATGGTGTCTTAATGGCTTTTGGAGACTTACCCATTACATTAATTGGACATTCCTGGGGAGCATGGTTAGCATATATCATAACAGCAAGATATCCTTCTTTGACAAATAAACTAATTCTCGTTGGGAGTGGTCCATTTGAAGAGAAATACGTCAAAAGTCTAAAAGAAAATAGACTCAGCCGTTTGAGCTCTAAAGAAAATAAAGAATTCCAATTCATTACAGATGAATTGAATTCTCCTGAAACAGAAGAAAACGATAAAAAAATTGCCAGACTTGGCGAACTTGTATCAAAAACAGACAATTTCAAACCAATCGAAATTGAAACAGAAGAGCACGATAGAATTTTGGCTGAAGGAAATACATTTCAATTAGTATGGGACGAAGCATCAAAATTAAGAAAAACAGGATCACTTTTAGAATTTGGAAAACAAATTAAATGTCCTGTTGTTGCAATCCATGGAGATTACGATCCACATCCCGCAGAAGGAATAACGACACCTTTAGAGAATGTTATAGAAGATTTTCGGTTTTACCTTATTAAAAAATGCGGACATTCACCCTGGAAAGAACAATATGCTAACAATCGATTTTATAAAATAATAAGAGAAGAAATAGATAGTATCCGATATACTGCTAAATTATAAGCATAATACGAACTCAGATATACCGAAGTTGTACGAATGAGCGAGCTAAGATATGGAGAAATAAAATGAAACAATGGTATGAAACACTATTTGAAGACTATGGTAAAAAATATGATGATGAAAACTTTACACAAGGCACAATTGGTGAGTGTGATTTTATCGAAAAAGAAATTAATTATGATAAATCGCTAAGAATTATTGATATAGGATGTGGAACTGGCAGACACTCGATCGAATTAACAGAAAGGGGATACAAGGTTATTGGAATTGATTTGTCAGAATCACAATTGGAGCAAGCAAAAGTAAAAGCAAAAGCTCAAAACCTGCAAATAGATTTTCAGAAACATGATGCAAGGAATTTGCCATTTAAGAATGAATATGATTTGGCAATAATGCTCTGCGAAGGAGCGTTTTCATTAATGGAAACAGATGAAATGAATTATGAAATCCTCCAAAGTGCAGCCAATTCTTTAAAGGCTGCCGGCAAGCTGATTTTTACAACACTTAATGGATTATTCCCGTTGTTTCATTCAATTGAGGAATTTAGTGCATCAACAACAGAAGAAGGAAATGCAACATATAGTAAGAATACTTTTGATTTGATGACATTTCGGGATTTCAATATTACAACAGTAGAAGATGATTTTGGAAATAAGAAAGAATTGGAATGTAATGAAAGATATTATGTGCCTTGTGAAATTACATGGCTATTAAAATCACTCGAATTTAAAAAGATTGATATTTATGGAGCAAAACTCGGAGCCTTTTCAAGGAATGATAAACTTACAACTGAAGATTTTGAGATGCTGGTTATTGCTGAAAAATAATGGCTCACTCCATCGCACAACAGAAGCTACACGACTCCGCTTCGCTTTGTCCAAATTGGCTCCCGCTGTCTTAAATTTCGTGTAGCTGCACAACGTTATATAATATTCCAAACCCCCGCCTTTGTAAAACAAAGTTATTTAAAAGACGAAGTTAAGTCATAAAAGGGAGGTAAATAGTAATGTCAACAATAACCCATTTTATAGTACAGGCAGATGACGTGGAACGAGCGAAAAAGTTCTACGCCGAACTATTTGATTGGAAAATTGAAAAATTTCCGGGACCAATAGATTACTATGCGATTACCACTACCGCTGAAAACGGTGAGGAAGGTCTTGATGGCGGACTGGTAAAAAGAGAAGAACCACAAGATACAATTGTCAACTATGTTGATGTTCCGTCAGTGGATGAACATATTGTCAAAGTTGAAAAACTCGGTGGTAAAGTAGTTGTTCCCAAGATGGCTATACCCGGTATAGGATATGCTGCTGTTTGTATTGACACGGAAAATAACACATTTGGACTCTGGGAATGCGATGAAGACGCAAAAATGAAACAATGTGAAAGTTGCGGGATGCCGCTTGATGAAAAGACGACATCCAAATTTGATGATAGGTATTGCATCCACTGCCAGGACCAGCAAAGTGGTGAGTTGGCGACTAAAGAACAGGTGAGAGAAGGAAGTATAAAATCAGCGATGCAGTTTATGGGTAAAACGAGAGAGGAAGCCGAAAAAATTGCTGATGAAATGATGCCAGAACTACCTCGGTGACGAGAATAAAAGAAGATAGGAACAAACATAGGGTTGTGGTTACATTCCTATTTTTCTCTTTTTAACTTTTAAATTTTTCCATCTCGATCAGGATAGATATTTTCACTCATTCGCGATTTCCACTGGTCTTTCCCTGGAAATAATTACAGCACCCAGTAATATCAGTGCCCCGCCTGCCAGCATGGATGCAGTGATCGGTTCGCTGAGGATGAGGTAGGCAAAGACCACGGCACTGGCCGGCTCCAGCAGTGCTACGATGCTGGCGTTCTGTGCCCGTACTTGCATAAGGCCGCTAAGGTATAGTACCAGGGCCAGGGCGGTAGATATGAGGCCGAATAGGACAAGTACACCCAGGTTGTCCAGCAGTACTTTTTGGGTGATAGCAACCGAATAAGGGGTGAAGATCAGCAATGTTATGAGCAGTGCCCATGCAGCCTGGGTCGTGCCTGTGTAATCGTCCTTCAGGTATCTGGAAGTAAGTGTCATCCCGCCGTAGAGCACGCCTGACACCAGCCCGGCGGCAAGCCCGATGAGATATGTGTAATCTACATCCTGGAAAAGTGTATCCGGCCGGATGACAAGGATGACCCCGATAATGGAGATGACCAGTGCAAAGATGCTCCTGCGGTTGATATATTCTTTAAGCAGGAGGGGGGAGAGTAGGGTGACGTAGACCGGGGCTGTGTAGAGCAGCAGTACAGCAATTGAGACTGATGTGTGTTTTACTGAGATGAAGTAGGATAACATGGTGCCTGCCTGCATCAGGCCCAGCAGGAGGATATACTGTTTTTTTTGGCCGAGCCGAAGTTCGCTGAGGCGGCGGCAGCAGGCGAAGAATAGAGCAATGGCAACAAGACCGAACAGGAGCCGGTAAAAGATGATGGAACCCAGTGGCATCTGGGTGGTCAGTTTTACGAAGATGCCGATAAGACCGAACAGGACGGCGGCGGTGGCGATCTGGATGTAGCCTTTGAGATGTGTGGGGAGCATGTGAAATTATAAAATAATAATCAATAAGATAGTAATCATATAGATATTTAACACCTCTACTTTGAGGTAAAAAATATGCAAAATCGTTATACTGCTGATATCGGCGACTTTGGAAAGTACGGACTGTTAAGGGCGTTGTGCTCAACCGTAGACGATGGTTCAAAACTTCGGCTCGGTGTGGTCTGGTATCTGGTGCCCGATGAAAGCCATAATGCCGATGGTAAATTCATCCAGTATCTTGATCATTCCACAAAAAATGAACATCGATTCAGGTGGTGTGACCCGGAATTATACGATGCCCTTGCAGATATTATCCGCAAAAAAGACCGAAATGTATCAAGCATACGAAAATACAGCATCCTGCCCCCTGGGACAGTCTTCTACGAAGAACCCCTCACTTTCGATGGTACACCTGCCAATAGTCCAGGAGCCCGCAGGAATCGAATAGCTTACCGCAACGGATGGGTGCAGGATGCTCTGTCTGCCACACAGGACTGTGATATCATTTTTGTTGACCCGGATAACGGCCTGGAGGCGGGTACAAAACGTCACCTGAAACAGGGACCAAAATATGTATTCTTCGATGAACTGGAACCCTATTGCAAACGGGAGCAGAGCCTCATCATCTACCACCATACCTCCCGCAGGGGCACGGCAGAAGAGCAGGTAAGGGAGCGGTTGGCACAAATAGATGAGCGGCTCAATAGCAGCAGCACATTTGCCCTGCTCTACCACCGTGGCTCCAGCAGGGCCTTTCTCGTAGTACAATCAGAAAAACACAAAACCATACTAACTGAAAAGGTTGAGCAGTTCATGCAGGGGCCGTGGTCACAACATTTCACAGTGGTACGGAATAGGTGATACAGCAATGAAGGCCAGGCTTGGAATATGATAAGTAGTCGTGTTAATTAAGTTGTATACCCTGCATTCTATCCACCCATCCGGCAATCAATAAAGCATATAGATGCCGCCTGTTTTATAATCCTTAAACCACAAATACACACCAATCCACAATAAACTAAAAAAAAGGAAACACCACATCATGTTCTTAACCTTACTGGCCCTGTTCGTAATAGTACCCTTTGTAGAACTCTACATACTCATAGAACTCGGAAAAAGCATCGGAGCCTTACCTACCCTGGGCATTGTAGTCATAACAGGCATAGCCGGGGCCGCCCTGGCAAAACACCAGGGATTGGGTGTGTGGCAGCGCATACAGACCGAACTATCCTATGGACACATGCCCCGGGATGTCCTGTTCGACGGCGTACTCGTGCTCATAGGTTCGGTCCTGCTGCTCACACCAGGTATACTTACCGATATTACAGGGTTCATATTACTGATACCACCCGGCAGGTTCATGGTAAAGAAGTACGTAAAAGCCTGGGTCGACAAAAAGCTGCAATCAGGTCAAATGACATATTACACACATACGGATGATGAATATTGAGCACAATGTAAGTTATTAAATATGAAGAGTACTACTATAAGGCATCATCATTACCAATTATTTATCATTGGAGGAAACATATAATTGAAACAACCTTCCGTTAACATCGGCATCGTGGGCCATGTTGACCACGGCAAGACAACTCTTGTAAGTGCCCTGTCCGGCGTATGGACAGATAAGCACAGCGAGGAGATAAAGCGCGGCATCTCAATCCGTTTAGGCTATGCTGATGCCACCTTCATGAAATGCCCGAAATGCCAGCATCCCGATAATTATACGGTTGCTAAAAAATGTGAGCACTGCGGTAAAAATACCGAACCAGTCAGGACCATATCATTTGTAGACTCACCCGGTCACGAGACCCTGATGGCCACAATGCTCTCAGGTGCAGCCATAATGAACGGTGCTGTCTTGGTAATTGCGGCCAATGAAAAATGCCCGCAACCCCAGACCAAGGAACACCTGATGGCACTGGACATAATCGGGATCAATAACATCGTAATAGTCCAGAATAAGATAGACCTTGTAAGCAAGGACGATGTGATAGAGAACTACCACCAGATACTGGATTTCGTAAAAGGTACAGTGGCAGAAGGTGCGCCTGTTATTCCCCTTTCTGCACAGCAGAATGTTAATATCGACATCCTGATACAGGCTATAGAAGAGCATATTCCCACCCCGGAACAGATACTGGATAAACCTGCCAGGATGCTCATTGCCCGCTCCTTTGACGTTAATAAACCAGGCACCAAACCCGGCAAGATAACAGGCGGCGTTATAGGCGGGACCCTGAGTTTGGGAACCCTTAAGTCCGATGACAATATTGAAATACGACCTGGCCGCAAGGTAGAATCGGGAGGGACAGTCAGGTGGGAATCCATCCTGACCACTATTACCAACATAATGGCAGGTAATGAAAAATTAGAAGAGGCCACTCCTGGCGGCCTGGTAGGCGTAGGAACCAAACTTGATCCATCGATCACAAAAAGTGATAGTCTGGTAGGTCAAGTGGCAGGCAAGCCTGATACCCTACCTCCCACGCGGGATAAATTCCTCATGAAAGTAAGGTTATTAGAACGTGTTGTAGGTTCAGCCGACGAACTGGTAATAGAACCTATTCATTCCAATGAACCGCTAATGCTCAATATAGGCACTGCCACCACAGTTGGCGTAGCGACCAGTGTACGCAAGGATATTGTTGAGGTCAAACTGAAAAGACCGGTCTGTGCAGATTTTGAAGACAATGTGGCGATCAGCAGAAGGGTCGGTGCCAGGTGGAGACTCATCGGTTCCGGTATCATAAACGAATGAACCTGATGATATAATATGAAAGTTATAATAGATACTAATGCATTCATGGTCCCGGTCCAGTTCGGTCTGGATATCTTTAAGGAACTTGGGCGTCTTGGTTTCAAGGATTTTATTGTTCCTTCATCAGTGACCAGGGAACTGAATGGTATAAAAAAGTTTGCCAGGGGTAAGGATAAAATGTCTGCGAACGTTGGTCTCGGACTGGCCCGGGATTGCAGTGAGATAATTACAGAAGGGAATGCAGATGACGCGATATTGAAATTAGCCATGGAAGAGAAGGCAGCGGTTTTTACCAATGATGCGGAACTTAAGAAAAGATTATGTAGTAAGGACATCACAATAGTCTACTTACGCGGAAAGGATCATCTTGAAATAATGTAAGATGTTCATTGTGATAAATATTTTAGATCCATAAACATATTAACTAAACACATTAACTATAGAAATCAGAGGATTATTGAATGTACAATAAGGTGAGACTGGCAGATACAGTGCGCATAGCTCCTGAACTGCTGGGGGATGATGTTAAAAATGCAGTCCGGATTGCTTTGATCGATAAGTTGGAAGGGGAGATCGATAAGACATTAGGTGCCATTGTTGCAATTATAGATGTGGTTGAAGTAGGTGACGGTCATATTCTTGCCGGTGATGGTGCAGTTTATTATGATGCTACTTTTGACGCTATAGTCTTTAAGCTTGAACTGCAGGAGATCATAGAAGGTAGTGTTGTTGAGATTGTTGAGTTCGGCTCTTTTATAGGTATAGGACCCATGGACGGGCTTGTCCATGTGAGCCAGATAACTGATGAATATATTTCATTTGATTCCAAGAATGCCCGTCTTGTAACAAAGGAAAGCAACAGGTCACTGTCTGAAGGAGACCAGGTGCGTGCCAGGGTCGTTGCATTAAGCATAAACGAACGTGAGCCACGGGACAGTAAGATCGGCCTGACTATGCGGCAGCCTGCACTTGGCAGAATCGAGTGGATCAAAGAGAACATGACGGCCAAAGAGAAAGAAGAGTCTGCGGAGGCTAAGTAGACTTGACCGAACAAGCCTGCCGTGAGTGCCACAGGATTGTAACCGGTTCGACCTGTAGCGTTTGTGGTTCTAATTCATTAAGCACTGACTGGAGTGGATTTGTAGTGATCATTGATCCATCCCGCTCCTGCATTGCTAAAAAGCTTAATATCGACATTCGCGGAAAATATGTGCTGAAGGTACGGTAGTGACCATATGCCCGAAACCATCCTTGGCAAGAGGTTCTGCCTTCCTGATTCCATGCGTGGCGAGATGCGTAAGCAGTTCGGGGTCCTGTATCGCGGGGATGAAGGAGATACTACCAGGCAGATGCTCGCTGATATGGGCAGCCCTGCCAAACTTATTGCCATTGGAGATATTTCCACTTTCAACCTACTCCAGTGTGGGACAGTGCCAGATATATCTGTTATCGATGAAAAAACACACAGGAAGCCTGCTGGTGTGGACATAATCAAAGGTATCAGGCACTCGAATTTTCGTGATATAAATGTTACAAACCCGCCAAGCTTCGTAGAACCTGAACTGGTATTGGCATTATCCGATGCAATGGATGCGGATGTCCCGGTGCAGATCATGGTCCATGGCGAGGAAGACCTGGCAGCACTACCGGCTATAGTGCTTGCACCTGTGTCATCTGTAGTGATCTACGGATTGCCTGATGAGGGGGGCATTATGGTCACTGTCACACCAGAGGTTAAGGACAGGATAAATGACATGCTTGATAAGATGAAGTGTGATTAAAGATATAAACCATTGAAGATGTTAAAGGACAGAAAAATACATATTTCATAATAGAATTAAAGAATGCAAGATATTTATGATATCAAAACGGAGGATTCAATTTGGAGATTAATATTACAAAAGACTGGGATAACACATTATTAGACCGTAAAGAGATTACGTTCAATATATCCCATACTGGTGCAACCCCTTCCAGGGATGAGATCAAGAATAAATTGGTTGCGCAGCTCAACTCCCGGCATGAATTGGTGATCGTTGATAAGATCGGGACAGAATATGGCACCCAAAATACCACTGGATATGCAAAAATATATTCAGATGTGGACAGGGCAAATGAAATAGAGAATAAATATGTCCTGAAACGAAACGAGCCAAAACCTGTTGAAGAGACCGAGGAGCCAGCCAAGGAAGAATCCGCCGCACCACCGGAAGAATCAACCGGTGAAGAAGCTGTTGCTGAAGAACCGATAGCTGTAGCGGAAGAAGTAGGCGAAGAAGAATCCGCCGCACCACCGGAAGAATCAACCGGTGAAGAAGCTGTTGCTGAAGAACCGATAGCTGTAGCAGAAGAAGTAGGCGAAGAAGAATCCGCCGCACCACTAGAAGAATCAACCGGTGAAGAAGCTGTTGCTGAAGAACCGATAGCTGTAGCAGAAGAAGTAGGCGAAGAAGAACCCGCCGAATCACCGGAAGAATCAACCGGTGAAGAAGCTGTTGCTGAAGAACCGATAGCAGAAGAAGCAGCAAGCGAAGAACCGACTGAAGAAGAACCCGTCAAGTAAAATTAGATAAGGTGATCACAATGGCTGTACATAATTATTACGAGGTTTCAGATAATTCGATAAAGAGGTTAAGACAGTCCTGCCCACGCTGTGGTGACGGGTTCTTTCTTGCCGATCATAAGGATAGACTGACCTGCGGAAAGTGCAATTATACTGAGTTTAAAAAATAATTGCACCTTTTTTTCACACTGATTTTATTATTTTATTCAGTTTTCAGTTGAAACACCGGACATGTCCAAACAGGTCATGTTTATGACAATCTTTTTGTTATTTCGTCTGCACTGTACCGCAGGGTGATGATGCGGCTTCTGCCCCTGGTACCTTTCCCTGTGAAACTGGCATTTATTAATTTTAAGGCTGACAGTTTTTCCAGGGTCTCGTAATACCTGGTATAACCAAGGCCTGTTTTATCGTGGAACCCGTTATACAGTTCACCAGTTTTGATCTCGGTGTGCTTGCATATAAGTTCCATCAGGTTTTTTTCTTCACTTTTTAATGACTTTAACAGGTATGTGAGGTGCACCAGCCTTGAGGTCTCGTAGGCTTTGTCCACATCTTCAAGTTCGATTGTCCGGGATGCCCGCCTTTCGGCATTTAGACCTGAGCGCTTGAACAGGTCAATACCTACCCTCAGATCACCAAGCAATTCTGTATATTCCACAACTTTTTCCAGCACATCGGGGCCGACTACGTCATTGTAGAACCCCAGTTTGTTCCTGTTTATAAGGATGTCCCTTATCTCATCGCCTGTATATCTGGGGAACTTTATCTCTTCTGCCAGGAGGACTGATTCCACTTTCGGATCAAAATGAAATCCTATGCCGGTATCGCTTAATATGTTGATCACACCTATACGGGCACCAGGATTTGTTTCATGGGCGCGCAGCAGCGAATAGAGCACTTTGTCATGTTCACCTTCATGCATCAGGTAGTTGATATCATCCAGGACGGCAACCAGTATCTTTTCTTCATCTGCCAGATGACTGGTGATCTTTTCATTGATCTTCTGGAATGAGACACCTGAGGACGGAGGGGCTATATTGAACAGTTTTTTGTATATCCGTGAGTAGACAGTAAACCGGGTGGAATTGGTCTGGCAGTTGATATGGACGGGAATTACCTTTGGTGTGAATTTCTCGATCTCCTCGAATAGTTTGTGTATTGCCGTGGTCTTGCCAGTCCCCGGAGGACCTATACAGAAGGCATTGACGGGTCTTGCGCCGCGCATGGCGGGCTTGACACAGTACATGAGTGCCTGCATCTGGGACTCACGGTGGGCGAAGTATTCCGGGATGTGGTCAAGCTCAAATAGGTCCGGGTCCTTGAAAAGTGTTTCATCCCACATAAGAAGGTCTTTGTTCATATCACTAATTTTCCGAATTTTTTGTTTGCTACATATTCCATATTGATGTATAAATTAGTTATTAATAAGTTTGTGTGAAAAGTTCGTTTTCTACATTTTTTATAGCGTATAGCAATGTTTCATGCACCGTCTACGAAACGTATATATCATGATAATATAATTATGAGAAAGCTTCAGTACGGGCTGGTAGCTTAGACAGGCAGAGCGATGGACTCTTAATCCATCGGCCAGGGGTTCAAATCCCTTCCAGCCCGCCAAACCCCTTATTTTTTTCAACGTATAGGAAAGTATATACTTTCCTGTAGGCGCCCAAAATGCCCAAGGATTGGCCAGGCTTCCCGCTGTCCTCTCATCAAAATGCGGGAGCGCAGTTGGCCGTTGGATGTGCATGCACATGCTGGTGACACTGGACAGGATACTGTGAAAGGGACGTATGATATGTATATATGAAGATGTGGGACATGCGGCGTAAAATGTTTACCTGCAGGCGGTTTCGCTGGGTATAAAGACTGTGGTTGTAGGGGTCTTTGATGATGATGTGGCGGAGAGGCTGTTGCAGATGGAGGATGATGAGCGGGCAGTGTATATTATGCCTGTGGGGAGGGGGTGAGTTGTGAAGGGAAGCGGGTGCGGTATGGAGAAATTCGATTTGGGTATATATCGTATTTTTTCGAGATTAATTTCATGCTCTGAGTAAAAATTCCAGTGTGAAATTTAATGCGAAATCGTTTAGGGACCATAGACCGACGGATGTTTTTTTAACGCCTTTGCAAGACCGCCCGGACTTTTAATTTCAATTCACTTGTCTGCGAAAATAAAATGCTGAGATGTCTCATTGATCTTTGTTAATCGCATTTTCTGGATTTCAACAAAATAGGTTTTTTGCACATCCAGTTCATTTGTTAATTTTTTATCAAAGAAAAGAATACCGTCAGCCATAAAATCAAAATCATCAAATTCCTTTACCTCAAGACCGTGTTTTTTTTCTGTGATTGCAAGGCATGTGATCTTTTTCTCCTTGATCACTTTGAGATTGTCGGAAAAGCCTAATATTCAAATATTTTAGCTTTGCTGTCTAAACTTGACCAGGTGCAGCATGCTGATTTAGCTTTAACAATATTTCTGGAATTTTCAATTTAGGCGCTTTTAAGGTACTTTTCCGACAATCTCACTTTGATAATATTCCGCAACTCTGAAGATTTTCTTATGTCTGTAATATCAGAAAAAATATTCAACGAATCAAAGACAATTCGTTTTGGTTTGAAGGTGTCAATTATCTCAATAATCTCTTCAGTTGAGAGCATGGTGAATCCAAATATCTCCAGATACCCCTTTTCCAGGTATTTTCCAATGTCCCACCCATAACGAACGGACTGTTTAATAAGCTGCTCAACCTTTTCTTCGAACGAGAAAAAAATGCATTTTTCATTTTTCTTCATCCCTTCAAGCAGGAACTGCATGGAAAATGTGGTCTTGCCTGTACCTGGTGTGCCTGTTGCTACAACAATAAATCCCTCTGGTATGCCACCCTCTACGAGGTCATCAAAACCGTATATCCCTGTTTTTACTCTTTTAATGATCTTGCTAATAGTCTGGGTATCGACTTTTTCATTAAAGCGGAGTTTGTCCATGCCCAGCAGTGCACGCTCCAGCACGATGTTCTTGGCGCCCAGCTCTTGCTCATAGCGTTTGAGGACGCTCATGGCCTCTGTGCTCAGGGTGGTGTGTATGGGGTGCTTTGTGCGCATGGTGTGTGGGTACTATAAAAGGTTTGTAGGGGTTTTGATGGAATTGATGATCAACCCATCTATAGAATGGAATGGGATTATATAAAAAAGTTTAGTAACTATTCAGCCATACATAAACGTTATCGGTAGACTGAATAGTCCACAAATAGATAATTGCACACAATTGTCAAATGCCTTTGGAATCGATGGACGTAGACTCAGTATTAAAAACTAAAAAATGTATCGCCATAGACACAAATAAGCTGATTTTCGTCATCGGCATCCGGTCTAAAGGAAGGCTGAATAGTTACAAAGTTTATTTGTAAAAAAATTGCAATATTTATTAAACTTGGGTTTCAACTGAAAAAACCCCATACATAACAAATTATTTATATTGACAAGTAATATGAAGCCGTCGTAGTATTAAGTAATTAATATAACTCACAGATGCATCAGAGTTAATTTGGTTTTAATTTCCAAATAACCTGACCGTAGGGATTTGAATATCCTATGGCGTATGGGCCGTACAGACCCGAACGCAGCGAATCTGCGTGAGTCAGGCCCTTTTCAGGGTCATACGGAGGAACAACAATTGAGTAAAATAATCAGAAAAACAAATCCACGCATAGTAGGCCTTATCGTTGACCTCAAGGCCTTATCCCGCGAAAATGGAGTGAATATATGGCGGGACATTGCAAGGCGTCTTGAACGCCCCACAAGGAATTATTCTGAAGTGAACCTTAGCAAGATCAACAGATATTCCAGTGAAGATGAAACTGTTATCGTGCCGGGAAAAGTATTGAGTTCCGGTAACATCGAACATAAGGTAATAGTAGCTGCACTGGACTTTAGCGAAAGTGCAAAGGAAAAGATCACGAATAAAGGGGGGTCCTGCCTTAACATCGAGGACCTGGTTAAAGAGAACCCCAATGGTTCCGGTGTGAAGATAATGCAGTGAGGTGCGGTGAAATGACAATTATAGACGCAAATGGAATGATACTGGGCAGGCTTTCCAGTGTTGTAGCCAAAAGGCTTCTTGAAGGTGAAGAGATATTCATCGTAAATGCCGAGAAAGCTGTAATTTCCGGTTCAAAGATTGCCACATTTGGTGAATACAAACAGGCCGTTGACAGGGGCAATAGAGAATTCGGGCCATACTTCCCGAGACGCTCTGACCATATAATAAAAAGAACAATACGAGGTATGCTGCCATATAAAAGAGCAAGAGGCAAGGATGCCATGTCAAGACTGAAAACCTTTATCGGGGTGCCCGATGCAATGAGCAGTGAAGAGAAAGTATCCATTGCTGAAGCTAATATGAACAAATTGAGCTCTGTCAAGTATATCAGGCTTGAGGAACTTAGCAAACGACTGGGTGCTAAATCCTAATCAGGAGGAAGATGAATGGTTAAGATCATCAATACATCAGGAAAAAATAAGACTGCCATTGCCAGGGCCAAGATCACAGAAGGCGTAGGCTGCATAAGGGTTAACAAAAAACCCATAGAAATATACGAACCAGAAATAGCAAGACTCAAGATACTGGAAGCTGTAGCCTTTATGAGTGATAATGTAACCTCAAAGATCGACATTGATGTAAATGTCCGCGGCGGGGGTATCATGGGTCAGGCAAATGCAGTCAGGACTGCCATTGGAAAGGGTGTCGTTGAATGGACCGGGGATCTGGCAGTGAAGGACGCAATGCTTGCTTACGACAGGAGCCTTCTGGTCAATGATTCCAGACAGAAGGAAACAAAGAAGTTCGGTGGACCAGGTGCAAGAGCCAAGTCCCAGAAATCATATAGATGAGCCATTAAAATGATTCCGGTAAGATGTTTCACATGTGGGAAGGTCATTGCCAGTTCATGGGAAGAGTATGAGAGACGCGTGTCAGAATTCGAGAATCCGGGGAAGGTCCTGGACGACCTTGGTATCGATAGATATTGCTGCCGCAGGATGCTGCTCTCCCACATAAAACTGGTGGATACCTTCGCCCCATACCAGTAGGGGTTGTAGGGTAGCCTGGACCATCCTACGGCGTTCGGGACGCCGCAACCTGAGTTCGAATCTCAGCAACCCCATTCAGGTTTCCATAATTATCCAACCCTCTAAAGGAAAATCAACATGCAATGTACAGAATATGTAACCATTCCCGGAGGGACTCCGGGAGCAAATGTATTAGTGTAAGGTATTAGTTGAGCGTATTAGTTAGACGTATCAGTTAGACGTATCAGTTTTATACTGTCATTCAAAGTATGCAGTCACTCCTATTTATTTTTGAGGTGAAACAATTGAACGAAGATAAATTAACCCGTTATGAACGTGCACGCATCATAGGCGCACGTGCTTTGCAGATATCAATGGGGGCACCTGTGCTTCTGGAAGATGATTCAGGCGAGCCCATAGAGATTGCATTACGGGAACTTGAAATGGGAACAATCCCGGTAACGGTCAAACGGTTGAACGAAGTGAAATCAAATTAGGATATTAAATGATAATAACACAACAAAGTAGTAATTGAATAATAATAATATAATTTCAAAGGTGTAAAAATGGAAAGTGATATTGAAGTAGTAAAGGACGCCGGTTACGATTCCATAGTCCCTCTGGACGAATTCCTTGCAGCCGGTATCCATATCGGTACCCAGCAGAAGACAAAGGATATGATGAAGTTTGTCTACAGGGTAAGGACAGATGGGCTTTATGTGCTGGACATACAGTCCACAGATGAAAGGATACGGTTGGTAGCAGCAATGATTGCAAAATATGATCCCACTAAGATATTGATCGTGTCTGCAAGACAGTACGGGCATCATCCTGTCAAGATGCTGGCAAAGACCATCGGTGCCAAGGCCATAGTAGGCCGGTTCATACCAGGGACACTTACGAATCCAAGCTTGGATTTATATACAGAACCGGATATTGTGGTGGTAACAGACCCACATGGAGATAGCCAGGCGATCAAGGAGGCAGTGAGTATCGGCATTCCGGTTGTTGCACTGTGTGATACTAACAACTCAACCTCTAACGTTGACTTGATAATTCCTACTAACAATAAAGGGCGAAAGGCCCTTTCACTGGTATATTACCTGATAGCAAAGCAGACCACTGCATTAAAAAGCATCCCCTTTAATTACAAGTTAGAGGATTTTGAAACAGAGCTATAAGTAATTTCAATAACATACTATGTGAGGTGGTGCAGAATTTGAGGAGAACAGCTGTATCAGGACAGTTCTACCCAGGTATTCCAAAATACCTGAAAAGGGAACTAAAAAGGTGTTTTACTAATATAACCGGAGGTGTAAGGGATGTTACCGGAGTTGTGGTACCCCATGCAGGCTATCCTTATTCCGGTACAACTGCCGCTAAAGTCTATAATGCTTTACCTGAAGCTGACACATACGTGCTGCTGGGTCCGAACCATACGGGGCTGGGCTCTGTAGTAGCTGTATCCCGGGAAACATGGAATACTCCCTTAGGGGATGTGCCTGCCAACAAAGAACTGGTGAAACAACTTCTTGGCGGAATAATCGACCTGGATGAGAGTGCACACCAGTATGAACATTCCATTGAGGTCCAACTCCCCTTTCTGCAGTATCGTTTTTCCCACGAGTTTAGTATTGTCCCCATATGCATGGGATTGCAGGACCGGGAGACTGCCATAGAAGTAGGGGACCAGTTGGCACAGGCTATAAAGGATAGTGATAACAGGATCGTTATCATTGCTTCCAGTGACTTTAGCCATTACGTGGAAGATAGTGTGGCAAAGGAGACCGACAACTATCTTATCGAACCGGTCCTGGAACTGGATGTTGATGGGTTCTACAGGCGCCTGGCAGAAAAAAATGCATCAGTCTGCGGATACGGTCCCATCTCGGCAATGCTTACGGCATCCAAAGCACTGGGTGCCTCAAAGGGTACCCTGCTCGACTATACTACCAGTGGTGACGTAACTGGCGACACATCTGCTGTAGTGGGATATGCGGGCATCATTATTGAGTGACGATATTTTAGTATGACAATAACTACCTGTAGCGCGCCCGGTAAGATCTATTTTTTTGGCGAACATGCAGTTGTATATGGTGAGAAGGCCATTGCGTGTGCAGTGGATCTGCGAACACGGGTGAGTGTACAGCCATCCGGCGGGCACGTTATAAGTTCAAGTATGGGTACAACCGGTCTTGATACTGTAATACACCCCTATGTTACCCAGTGTATCAGGGAAATGGAACAATACATTACCGGTGGCGTAAAAGTCGATATAACATCCGACTTAGCCGTGGGTTCTGGTCTTGGTTCGTCGGCTGCGGTGACCATTGCTACCCTGCATGCATTATCTGTTCAATTCGATACTGGCCATACCCTTGATGAGATTGCTACTATCGGGCATGCCATTGAAGGCAAGGTACAGGGTGCGGCAAGTCCTACCGATACCTTTGTGTCCACAATGGGCGGTATGGTGACCATACCTGGCAGGAATAAATTATCACTACCTGAGTGTCCCATTGTAATTGGTTATACTGGTAGTTTTTCATCTACCAGGGAACTGGTGGCGAATGTCAGGTCACTCAAGGAGGATTACCCTGTAACAATTGACCCGATCATCAGGACAATTGGCAGCCTCTCTGGTTACGGTGAAGTATTAATTGAAGACAGGGATTATATTGCACTGGGAAGTCTTATGAATATCAACCACGGTCTGCTCGATGCACTGGGTGTGGGTTCACTGGAACTCTCGAACCTTGTCTGGGCAGCCCGGAAGGCCGGTGCATGGGGTGCCAAGACCACAGGTGCAGGAGGAGGGGGCTGTATGGTCGCTATAACTGATTACCCGGATGAAGTGGCGGATGCGATAAGTTCTACAGGAGGGGAGGCCATTATTACAAGTCCTACTTACGAAGGGGTGAAGGTTGAATGAAAGACCTGCCCGGCCTGACTGTACTGAAGATCGGCGGCAGTATTATTACTGAAAAATCCAGCCAGACCCCAAAGGCCCTGCCTGGTGAGATCGATCGTATTGCAGGTGAGATTGCGGGCATGGCTGTTGAGGCTGCAAATAAAGGCAACCTGATATTAATTCATGGTGCGGGTTCTTTCGGGCACCCTCTTGCCAGGAAATACCGGCTCACTGAACAATTCGATATGGAAGGTGTCATCGAGACGCATCGTAGTGTCAGGAAATTGAACAACATGGTTGTTGATGCTTTGAACCGGGCTGGAATGCCAGCAGTTCCTGTGCATCCTTTTAGTAGTTTCCTGCTTGATTGCGGACGTATCAGTGAAATGTTTAGTACCCATATCAGTGTAATGCTTAAAAGGGGTATGGTCCCTGTACTTCATGGTGATGTGGTAATGGATGCAACAAGAGGTGCAGCCGTTTTAAGCGGCGACCAGGTGGTCCCGTATATTGCTCAAAAGCTGGGTGCCAAAAGTATCGGTATCGCAAGCGTGACAGATGGGGTACTGGATGACAAAGGACACACAGTGCCAGTGATAACACCTGCATCATTTGATGAGGTAAAGATCCACATTGGCGGGTCTTCACATACAGATGTTACCGGCGGCATGCTGGGAAAAGTAACCGAACTGGTGGACCTGGCTGACAGGTCAGGTATCAGCAGCCGTATATTCAATGCATCGATACCTGGGAATGTTCGTGCATTCCTGGATGGTGCGACACTGGGTACACTTATACAAAAGGATAAGTGAGTTCTTAACAATAATGGTAAGGGGAACATGAGTACATCAAACAGAAAGATCGAACATCTTGAACTATGTGCCAAACGGAATGTGGAAGCAAACAGGGATGAGCACAATTTCAGGCGCACAGGGTTCGAGGAAATAACACTTGTACACAATGCACTGCCAGGGATCAACAAGCAGGAGATAGATACTTCTGTTGAGTTTTTAGGTCACAGGTTAGCATTCCCATTATTAATCGCTTCCATGACCGGAGGCCATCCCGATACTGTTAGAGTGAACGAGGCACTGGCACTTGCTGCACAGAAAATGGGAATCGGCATTGGTGTAGGCAGCCAGAGGGCTGCCATCGAAGACCCGGTACAGGAGGATTCGTTCAGGATAGTAAGGGACACTGCACCCGATGCTTTTGTTTACGGAAATATAGGCTTGCCCCAGCTTAAGGAATATGGGGTCGAGGGGGTCAGGCATGCTGCCGAAATGATAGATGCCGATGCCATGGCCATACACCTGAACTTCCTGCAGGAGGCAATCCAGCCCGAAGGTAATACAGATGCAAGAGGAGGGTTTGGACTTATCAAACAGGTATGTGACGAACTTACGATACCTGTGATAGCCAAGGAGACGGGAGCAGGTATCAGCCGCGAGGTAGCGCAACAGTTGTGCGATGCCGGTGTGTCTTCTATAGATGTAGGGGGCATGGGCGGTACAACCTGGGCTGGTGTGGAGGTCTACAGGTCCAGGCAGCAGTCCGATACTAAAAGCGAAGAACTGGGTAACCTGTTCTGGGACTGGGGTATACCCACGGCCATTAGTGTGATAGAGAGTAACATTCCAGTGCCGGTTATCGCAACCGGAGGAATACGTACAGGAGTAGATATGGCGAAATCCCTGGCAATAGGTGCCAGTGTGTGTGCTACAGCACTGCCGCTGGTAGTACCGGCGTTAAATGGACCGGAAGATGTGAAGGCCAGGCTTGGTGTATTCCTGCAAGAATTGAAGACTGCCATGTTCCTGACCGGCAGTGCTACCATTGAGGAGCTTATGCAATCTCAGGTAGTAATTACAGGAAAAACTAAAGAGTATTTGAATGAACGTGGGTTTGATACTACCCGGTTTGCGTGTAGATAGATGAGAAAAACAGTTGTATAAAATATGAATATTTAAATGGAGAATTTTTAATGACAGATATAGGAATCATAGCTGTAGGCGGCTATAATGAAATGGGCCGCAACATGACAGCAATAAGAGTGGGTAATGAGATCGTTGTAATGGATATGGGACTTCGGCTTGACATGGTACAGATACATGAAGATGTCGAGATAGACAGGAAAAGTTCCAGGGACCTTATTAAAATGGGCGTGATCCCTGATGACCTGGTTATGAAACAGGTTGACGGGAATGTAAAGGCAATCGTCTGTACACATGGTCATCTTGACCATATCGGTGCCCTGCCAAAACTGGCCCACAGGTACGATGCCCCTATCATTTCAACACCATATACATCAGAGCTTATTAAACAACAATTAAAGAATGAAAAGAAATACCAGGTAAAGAATAAAGTAGAAGCTCTCACTACAGGGAAGATATATAAAGTGAGCCCGAATATTTCAATTGAATTGATACGGGTACAGCACAGTATCATCGATGCTTCTTTTGCGGCCATACATACACCTGACGGGATCATACTGTATGCTAATGATTTTAAGCTTGACAGAACGCCTGTTATAGGCGAAAAACCTGACTTTGACCGGCTGCGCCAGATCGGGAAAGAAGGAGTTATTGCCATGCTCACTGAAAGTACTAACTCGGGCATGTCTGGTAAAACACCTTCTGAAAAAATAGCTGCTGATATGGTTTCTGATGTGATGCTTGGTACTGAAGAGGCAGAATCCGGAGTGATCGTTACCACGTTCTCTTCCCATATTGCCAGGATCAAATCCATAATTGAAGCTGCAGTGCAGATGGATCGCATACCTGTATTAATGGGCCGTTCTATGGAGAGGTATGTTGGTACTGCCGAAAGAATGGGATATTTGAAATTCCCTGATAACCTGGAGATATACGGGCACCGTAATTCCATTGATAAGGCCTTGAAACGAATTAATATGGAAGGGAAGGAAAAGTACTTGCCAATAGTTACCGGACACCAGGGTGAACCGGGTGCCATATTAACAAGGATATCAAATGACACTACAGATTATAAGATCGAAAAAGGCGATAAGGTAATCTTCTCTGCTAATGTCATACCAAATCCAATGACCCGGGCGAACCGGTATTCACTTGAGACCAAACTGAAGATGAAGGGTGCCCGGATATATGATAATGTTCATGTTTCAGGCCATGCACACAGGGAAGACCATTGGGAACTGTTAAGGATGATAAATCCCGAGCACGTGATACCAGCACACGGTAACATTATGATGCATAGTAATTATTTGGAAATGGCAGAGGAAGCAGGATACATTTTTGGTGAGAATACCCACCTTATGCGCAATGGCGAAGAGATACTTATCGAATAAATATATTAATTAGGTAAATGAGGTACTTTCATGGACTTGATCAAGGAGATTGATAAACGAGGAAAACGGGTAAATGGTTCTATCCATAATTTAATGCCGATCGGACGTCCTGACGAGCTTTACCGTGCGATGCGCTACCTCTTTGATGCCGGCGGAAAACGACTGCGGCCTGCAACCCTGATACTTGCGACTGAAGCTGTAGGCGGGAATCCGGACAGCGTAATTCCGGCTGCAACTGCTGTTGAACTGGTCCACAACTTCACATTGATACATGACGATATTATGGACCAGGATGAATTAAGAAGGGGACTGCCGTCAGTCCATGTTAAGTGGGGCTTATCGGGTGCAATACTTGCAGGCGATACGTTGTATTCCAAGGCATTCCATATCCTCAGCAAGTGTAAAACAGACCCTGTCCGCATGGTCGAGTGCCTTACAGTGATGTCCATGACCTGTATAGAGATTTGCGAAGGACAGTGGATGGATATTAGTTTTGAGAAGAGGAAACATGTCCCCGAATCCGAGTACATGGAAATGGTTGAGAAAAAGACTGCCGTACTCTATGCAGCATCTGCAAAACTGGGTGCGATCCTGGGTGGCAGCACTCAGGAAGAAGCTGATGCACTCTGGGATTTCGGACGCCTGGCTGGTGTGGGTTTCCAGATATTTGATGATGTGCTTGACCTGGTCACACCTGAGGATGTACTGGGTAAGATGAGGGGTAGTGACCTGAGGGAAGGTAAACAGACCCTGATCGCCATTCATGCAAGGGAGAATAATGTGGAACTGGATGTGTTCGGTAAGAGAAACGCTACCAAGGCAGAGATCGAACATGCACTGAAGACACTTGAGGATTCGGGTTCTGTCGACTATGCCAAGACCACTGCCAGAAAATTTGTGGCTGAAGGTAAGGCAAAACTGGACGTTTTGCCAGACACTGAAGCTAAGGATATATTACTGGCTTTGGCGGATTATATGATCGAACGAAAATTTTAATATTTTTAATAATTCTAATAATTGAAGATTACAATTTAGTTAAAAACCAAACAATATTAACTAATAAAATGCAGATTCCAACAAGTGATAAGCAATAAACCACAGAGGGCACAGAGGGCACAGAGAGTAAAATCAGGTACAAGCTCTGTGTTCTCTGTGGTTAAATTATAATTCAAGTACGATGACCAAACAATGCGAAGCATGCAAGGGCGCAGGATATATTAATATCTCAGAGCAGGAATGTCCTGACTGCAAGGGATCAGGCAAACCTAAGAGTCTTGACCTTACCAAAATGACCGAAAATGACCTGGGAAGCCTGCTGGAAGGCGGGGGAAAATGCCAGAAGTGCAGTGGCTCCGGCACCATTACAGTGAAGCAGAAATGCGAGGTTTGCGGCGGCAGGGGTGAAAAGGCCAACTGCCGAATATGCGGCCAGTCCCTTGATGCTGATACACAAGGTGATATGTGTGCTTCCTGCGCCACAAAACCGCTGGTACAGAAACTGAGTCCTGCCTGTGATACTTCTGATCTGGAAATTGGCATGACCTATGAGGGTGTGGTGGACAGCCTGGCCAATTTCGGTGCCTTTGTGAACCTGAACCCGCGTACCCGCGGGCTGGCACACGAGAAGCACCTGACCAGGACCCCTGACGTGGGAGAGACGATCTTTGTACAGGTGAAGAACATTGCATCTAACGGCAACATAGACCTTGTGCCTGTGACCCTTCAGGAATACCAGTTGCTCCAGGTTGAAAAGGATATCCCCCGCACCCAGATATCCAAACTTCGCGATCATATCAGCAAACTGGTGCATATATCAGGTGAGGTCATCCAGATAAAGCAGACAGGCGGCCCGACAATATTTACGGTGGCAGATGAGACCGGGACCGTGCCATGTGCAGCCTTTGAGAAGGCTGGGCAGCGTTCATATCCTGAGATAGAATCAGATATGATCGCAAAGGTGGTAGGTGAGCTTAGCGTAAGGAACAGCGAACTGCAGATCGAGATAAGGGAAATACGGCAGATGTGGGGGGCAGAATCGGCTTCTATCAAGGAGGAGATAGAGAGTGCCCTTGATGAGCGCTCCGAGCCCCATGAAATCGAG
>Ga0255424_1028_pt1 | contig 35049 bp, 32 predicted proteins | sample ANMaggSeSYBR02F3_FD_182670 | JGI IMG/M metagenome (GOLD analysis project Ga0255424, IMG submission 182670) | Sediment cell enrichment communities from methane seep in Santa Monica Basin, California, United Staets - ANME aggregate JGI... | ecosystem: Environmental > Aquatic > Marine > Cold seeps >... | reverse complement strand
AAAAAGGGCTACATAGAAGGTTATTCTCCGCTTGCCTATCATACACCTGTTATTGTTACCCCCAAAGAGAATAGTAAAGTGAACTCACTTGACGATTTTTCTGATATTGGCAACCGGCTCGTACTGGGCGATGCCAGGGCGGCTGCCATAGGTGGCGCTTCTGCTGCAATATTTAAAAAAGCAGGCCTTGAAGAATCAAGTATGAATGTAAGGGCAAAGGGACAAGCAGTTAAGCAATTAGTGTTATGGATTGAAGGGAATAACGCTGATGCTTCTATTGTCTGGAAAGCGGATGCGGTTCAGTCCGGCAAGGTAAGAATTGTTGACATTCCGGAGCAATATAACTTCAAAAGTATTATTCCGGTCTGCCAAATGGTGACACATAAAAAGGAGACAAATGAATATATTCATTATCTTCTGGGCATTGAAGGTAAAGCGATTTTCAAAAAACATGGGTTTGAAGTGGTGGAATAAATGAAAAGTCTTTCCTTTGACCTGGCAGTATCGCTTATTGCGGGAATCTTTGTGTGCCTGATTGTGCTCCCCATGCTTGCTCTTTTTACAGCGACTTCGTTTGGAGAGCTGATAAATCAGTTCAGATCTCCGCTGGTTTTGTCAGCCATAGCAATAAGTCTTGAAACATCGCTGATAGTGGTCTTGCTGGCGTTGTGTCTGGGGATCCCGGTGGCATATTTACTGGCAATGAAAAGCTTTAAGGGTAAGGAGATACTCGATACATTGGTTGATCTTCCTATTTGCATGCCCCCTCTGGTTGCGGGGTTGGCTCTACTAATCCTGTTGGGAGGAAATAGTAAGTTTGGCAGTATGTTAAGGAACTGCGGAATTGACCTGATATTTTCTAAAAAGGGGATCATAATTGCGCAACTTTTTGTTTCGATTCCGTTTCTAATTAAATCAGCAAGGAACGCGTTTGAATCGATAAATAAAAATGTCATCAATGCCTCATTGACCCTGGGAGCGTCAAAATTCTATACGTTTAAAACGATTCTACTCCCGCTGGCGAGAAACGGCATCTATACCGGCATGATTATGACCTGGGCAAGGGCGCTGGGAGAGTTTGGTGCGACTTCCATGGTGGCGGGTTGCATTCCATTTAAAACCGAAACGATGACTGTAGCCATTTATCAGAATGCTATGTCAGGGGATCTGGCCGCCTCAACCGCTGTTGCTCTGCTCTTGCTGGTGTTTTCCTTTACATTGCTGTTGATATTCAAATCAAGGGTCAGTGCTACATCATTTTCATAGACAAGCTAGTAAAATAGCAAATTTTCTTGCTTAATTTATTTTTTGTAAATTCGAAATTCAAAGCACGAAATTCGAAACAAATATGAATGTTCCAAATCCTAAATTCAAAACAAATGATATTTTCGAAGACCTTGATAAATATTGCGCAACCACGCTGGAGAGTGGTAAAGTTTTGGTCATTTAATATTCGAATTTTGATATTGTTTCGGATTTCGACATTCGGATTTCGTATTTAGGCATCTTTAAAATCCTTCTAATTGACTAAGTTGGAATCTACTTTGACGTTTCCCTGTTCAGGGTACAAGCGGGGTAAATAGCGATGGGTATTGTATTAAAGGAAATTTCGAAAAGCTATGACGGCCGGGCGGTACTGAAAAATTTAAACCTTGAGATTAATCAGGGAGAATTTCATGTGCTGTTAGGGCCGAGCGGCGGCGGCAAGACAACTACACTGTCCGTCATGGCTGGACTGACTGAACAGGATAGCGGATCTGTTTCTATCGGCGGCCTGGATGTAAGCAACCTTTCTCCAGGCGAAAGAAAAATCGGTTTTGTCTTTCAAGACCATGCCCTGTTTCCGCATCTAACCGTTTTTGACAACGTTGCTTATGGGCTAAGGGTCAGAAGGATCAAGGGGCATGAGATGATACGAAAGGTCGAGTATTATTTGAGCAAAGTAAGTATTGCAAAAGAAAAGAGCAAATTCCCCCACCAGTTAAGCGGGGGACAGAAACAAAGAGCCGCCCTGGCCAGGGCACTCGTTATTGAACCTGAAATACTTCTTATGGATGAACCTATGAGCAGTCTGGATGCCATGACCAAAGAATCAGTACGGGATGAATTGAAAAGTATTCAGCAGGAAATAGGTGTGACCACGGTTTATGTTACACATGATCAGAATGAAGCAATATTGTTGGGAGACCGCGTTTCAGTGCTTAACAACGGGAGGGTGGAACAGATAGAATCCCCTTCCGAACTGTTCCATCATCCTAAAACCGAATTTGTGGCCCGTTTTGTCGGGATCAAGAATATCTTGAAAGTATCTCCAATCAGAATAAACAACCATGAAGCAACAGTACAAATCAATAATGACGGGCTGGAACATCCTGTCAGTATTAGAGTCAAAAAATATCCTGTTTTTGAAAAAAGGAAATCTATCGATCTGTGCATCCATCCGGAAAGAATTATGCTAAAAAGAGAAGATGAAGCATCTGACAGCAACTTGAACCAAATCAGGGGGAAGATAGTAAAAAGAACAAATAACGGTAATGGCTTTATGGCAATAGTTGACATTGGCGGCATGACACTGCATACAGCAATTTCAAGTGATTTTAAGGTGCACGAGAATGTATGGGTTTGCTTTGCCCCGGATGCGCCTCATCCGTTATGCGGCAAAAAATGCAGAGAACCGGAGCAGCAGAGAAAATGCTTTGTAACTACTCAGGTGGATAGGCTGAAGACTAAAGGCTGTTAGGAAAAAGTGAGGATACGACGCATCCTGAAGCCATGTTTGGTGCGAGAAGCTGCTGTTTCTTCGCCAGAGTGCGACAATCACGCTCTTCTGTCCCCTTCAGCCTTCAGTCTAAACACCTTTGGACTAACTACGTGAGGAATAATCCAGATGAAAGGAATTATCGACTCTACCTTAAGGGAAGGAGAACAGGCCGTCGGCGTCTATTTTGACCTGACAGAAAAGCTGCGTATCATTGATCTGCTCATAAAGGTGGGTGTTGATGAGATAGAGATGGGAATTGCAGTGCAAAACACCGAGACCAGGGAACTCATCAAACAAGCCGGAAAACTCGCAGGGTGTCCGAAGCTTGCTTTGTGGTGCCGGTGCCTTCCCGGCGATATAGAACAAAGTGTGAGGCTTTGTCCCGATGTCCTTGCTATGTCTATCCCGGTTTCGGATATCCATATAAAAAACAAACTTGGCAGGAATAGAAAATGGGTGCTGGCCAGGGTCTGTGAAGGCATAAGGCAGGTTAGAAATAGCTCATCCTGTTATCTCTCCCTCGGTCTGGAAGATGCCTCCAGAGCTATGCCGGATTTTGTGGACGAGGTCTGCCTTCTGGCCGAGAAAGAAGGTATAAACAGGGTCCGTTTTGCCGATACCGTGGGAATCATGGATCCCCAGGCCATCTTTGACGCTGTTTCCAGGCTAAGATCCCTGCTCTCTGTTGATATCGGTATTCATGCGCACAATGATTTTGGCATGGCCACGGCCAATGCAGTAAGCGCCCTTGCAGCCGGCGCCGATTTTGCGGATGTTACAGTAAATGGTCTTGGTGAGCGAGCCGGCAATGCGGTACTGGAAGAGGTAGTAGGCTTTTTGGCGAAAAGAAAAGGGACGGACAAATACAATCTGAAACGCCTCCGTCCTCTTTCCGAGTATGTTGCAAAAGTTTCCGGCATTCCTCTTTCTTCAAGAAAGCCCGTAGTTGGAAAAGATATCTTTACATGCGAGTCGGGTATCCATATAGATGGACTCATAAAAAATCCTTCCAATTATGAACCATTCGATCCTGCGGAGGTGTCTCTACGGAGAAAATTCCTTATCGGCAAGAAGACGGGAAAAAGCGCTCTACGTTACAAGCTAAATAGTCTGAGGACTAATACAGAAGACAGAGTTCTGGAAGAACTCTTAATGAAGGTCAAAATCGAATCATCACGACTAAAAACGAGCCTTACCGACAAAGAGCTTTTGCGTTGCGCAAGCATGCTTTCCCCCTAAAGCTTTCCCTTTTCAAATTTCTCTAAGAAAGCCCCTTTTTATGGTTATACTATTTGAGCATCTCTCAGCAGATCGGGCCGATACATACCGGCTGGCCATGTCCTCATCCGACATTTTACAGCGCTCGAGAAAAGGAAAGTGGGGCGAATCGGTGTGTTTTATCGACACGAAATTTTTTTTTGACTAATTGCTATTAATTTTCTACATTTTTGTAGAAATATATTGGAAGTATTTTATGGCTCAGGCTCATACACAGATATCAGCCTATATTTCGGAACCACCCCCATCTCTTAACCAATGATGCCCTTGATCCTGTAGCCAGGATACCGGAGTTCAAAGTATGCGCAGTAAGAATTTAACAGGATTAGTCAGTATTTCACAAGCTGATTTCATCTTACATCTCTTGATATCCATACAACTTTTCCGATGATGCGAACGCTGTTCATCTCATGCTGACTTAGGTAAACAGGTTCATAATCTTTATTGTCGCTCATGAGAACCACTTTGCCAGGATGCTTTTCTATTCTTTTAACCATGATTGTATCGTCAATTCCCACGGCATATATTGCTCCTGCCAGTATATCCTTTTCTGATGTATCAATAAGAACCGTATCTCCATCTTTCAGTTCTGGCTCCATGCTATTTCCGTAAATATCAATAAGGATCATATGTGAAGGCGACCCTTTACGCTTGAGCCAGTCTGTCCTGAACATCCAGTAATCAGGTAGTCCCTACAAAGCAGTGCAGGTTTGAGAATACCGCCCTGTTTTACTTTGTAAACACCTGATTTTTCACTATATGCTGCCATAAGACATGATATGTAACTTACTGAAATTATTGACCCGCACTGTTTTGTAGGGACTACCAGTAATCACTGATGTTTTCATCGACTTCAAAAGTACGTCTGATAAATATGTCAAATTTCATGATTAATTTTTTCTTTTTGTAAGTACAGTCGGTAGATTTTTAGGTCTTTTGGCTCTTTGCATATTCCCGAAGTCCCCCAGATTTCTATTCAATACTTGTTTATAAAGAAAAACAACAGCGTTGAGCGCTTGATTCTGGGTACTTGCGGCAACATTTCTCTTTACTGCAAGGTATGATATGTATTGCGAAATCTCCCTCTCTCCCATATCCTTGGGATGTTTCTTGCCATTAAACAGTATGAATTTTCTGATCCAATTTGTATACGCCTGTTCTGTCCGAATCGAATAATGCTTCTTCCTTATTACGTGACGTACCTGATCCAACAGTTTCATCTTTAACTCCATTTTATCATGAATAATCAATTGCCTTTAAATATTGACAAATTGTTATTAATATGCAAAATAAATGCAACCTCATTATGTCCTAATCGGAATTTGTGAAATATCAATTATGTTATAATTTATAATCATATATCCTTTTATATTGCAACACTTTTTATAGTCTTAAACGCTTTTTTTAAGATCAATATACGATTTAACCATATTATTTTTTTATAATATCATAATGTTAAAAAATTTACAAAAAAAGTACTATACGGGAAAACAGTCGCATATTAGAAATAGTCTGTATTTTAACGGTATTTCACATTTCAATATAAAATAATGTTAATATTAATACAGTGTATTGTTTATACTTTATGATTTTACAGCGGCAATTAGCCGTAATTAGCTACAGCTATTAGGTCGTCTAATCTATGTTCGGCGTCGTAAACTGAATAGTGATGGGGAAAATTTCTTGCTAAAACACCCATAGTAGAAGTATCTTGTATCATAAGGAAGGACAGATCATTAATGATTTTGTGGAAAACGGCGTAAAGGAAATGAACACATCTCTGATACACTTAATTATGTGATTCTGAGTAATCAGAGAGCGAACCTACAAAAAATCAAAGAAGGAATGCTCGAACAAAAAGGTGAGTTTATGACGCAATTACTTCAAGAAGCCTTTACCTTAATTACATCACAATTAACGCCTCAAGGCCAGGATACACTAGCGCATTTGATAATTGATCATCTTGAGCAATTGCCTGATTTTTTAGCAGAAGAACTCGAAGAACAGCAATTTGAGGCGAGTGCTCGACAAGCTATTCAATCAGACAATGTCCAACATCTCTTAAAACAGGTTGCGGAAAAATACCAGGCGAATCACTCTGTCATTAGCACAGGCCCATGAAACGGAAGCAGATTTTCATCACGGCCAGTTTCCGAAAACGCCTGAAGAAACTGAGACGCCAGTTCTCTGAAGATGATGTTGTCGACAATATCAAAGAATTTATTCGACTCGGATTGAGAAAAGGTGAAAGTCTTCTGACAAGTGAACCATTTGGTCATGTAATCATCGTCATTGTGAAATGCCGTATTCGGAAACATCAGGCGGTTGGCAGATATCTGCTTGGAATTATTAATGATCACGAATATCTTCCCATCTTCATTGATCTCAAAACAGGTGTTTATGGCAAAAATCTGAGTTTTACCGCAAGCAAACACGTTGTTTCCATGCTCAATAAGGCACTGGCTGATGTTTTGGCTGATTACCTGGAACATACAGATGAAGATTCAAGGCTCACGACATATCCGATTTACGAGGATACATGACGTGAAGCAGAGTATATGGATTGAGAATGCGGTTACCAAGTTCTTTGCGATTTTCCAGCATAGTTATCTGTGTAAGCAGCATTTTATCAGGCAAGAAATATGCACAGTGTTACTTGGACTATCAAGCAATTAGCGTATAGTTTTAAGAAATATCAAAAAACCGAGAAGCGCCGAACCAGCCAGTGCACCTGACACCAAAAGCCCGCGCGTTTTTTCCTTTAGCCATTTCAGAAAAAAACGTCGCATTTGCCAAGTCATCATTGGCTTTTGGCGCAGGTGACTCGCACGTTCGGCAATGAAAAAAAGTTGTCCTTGTAACGACCAAACAACATGATTTGAAATAGTTATGCGCTAAAACAATACGGAGACATACTAATTTGAAAACTAAAGATTTAATTGCAGAAGCAATTTCCCTTCCAGTTGAGGAAAGAACAATTGTAGTTGACTCCATTCTTAAGAGTCTAAATCCGCCAGCATTTGACATTGATCGTAAGTGGGCGGCCGTTGCAAGACGACGTCTTTCAGAGCTACGTTCTGGTAAGGTCAAAGCTATCCCTGGAGAAGAAGTGTTTAGCAAAATTTGGGAGCGTTTCGCTTCATGAATTACGCATTTCATTCCGAAGCAGAAGCAGAGTTTAAACACGCTATTAACTACTACGAAAGCTGTGCCGAGGGATTGGGATACGATTTCGCGGTTGAGGTGTATTCAACTATGCAAGCAGAAGCTTGGTGAGAGAAGCAGCGATGAAAAGCGTTTGCGTTGCGCAAGCATGCTTTCCCTAAAGCTTCCCCTTTTTCAGAATCGCTATAAGAAGCCATAGCCCCATAAGCGCGGCTGCCAGGAAACCGATGATACCGATGAAAGAAATGCCGAACAGGAAAGGTGGTGTCTTGGAAAGAACGATTAATGCGGAGCCGATTATAAGGGCTGCGATGACAATAGCAAAAGCAATCCGATTGCTGATCTGGTCGTAGGTGGACAACATCGGCTCAAGCCCCTTGTGCTCGAACTCCATCTTGATCTTGCCCTGCTTCATTTGTTCCAAAATCTCGCGTGTCTCTCCTGGAATTTCTTGCATGAGTTGAACAAACTCTACACCGGACCTGATAATGTCATTTGCCATTCGTTTAGGATGATAGCGGGCCATCTTGACTCGCTGAATAAAGGGGATGGTTTGCTTAATCATTTCAAAATCAGGATCAAGCAAAAGTCCAATTCCCTCCACAGTAGCCAATGCCTTCATCATAAGAAAAAGATTCTGCGGTATCTGCAGGCGATGGCGGGAAATCATCTTCAGGATTTGCTGGAGAAGTTTTTCCATTTGCAGGTCTTTGAGCGGCACATAAAGATGCTGTCCGATGAACTCCGTCAAATCTCTTTCCAAAACACGCACATCCGGTTTTTCATCATATTCGGTGAGTTTAAGGAGTATTTGCGTGGCCCTGGATTCATCATGGTGTATCACGGTATAAATCAGATCTGCGAAACTTTCCCGGGTCTGCCGGTCAATGGACCCCATCATGCCGAAATCAATATAGCAGATAACATTGTCCGGCAAAACAAAGATGTTTCCGGGATGGGGATCAGCATGGAAAAAACCGTAATCAAATATCTGCCTTAGAATCAGGTCAGCCCCTCGCGCGGTAATGATCTTTCTGTCCAATCCTTCACGTTCAATACGATCAATCTCGGATGCCTTGATTCCGTCAATATACTCCATGGTAAGAATACGTTCCGTTGTTGTATCCCGAAAAACTTTGGGAACATAGACAGTCGGATCATCCATAGATTGGCGGGCAAACCTTTCTATATGTGAGGTTTCTATGGTGTAATCTATCTCTTTTTCCAGGGTACGGGCAAATTCCTGAACAATCCTGACGGGACGGTGTACCTGCAATTCCTCTAAATGCCGCTCCATAAGGGAAGCTAAATGAAGCATAATCTCCAGATCGACTTCAATGATTTTGCGGATGCCGGGACGTTGAACCTTGACTACCACTTCCTCGCCGTCCTTCAACTGTGCTCTGTGAACCTGGCCTATGGAGGCTGCGGCAAGGGGTGTATTCTCAAAGTGTTGGAATATATCTTCGAGCGGCCTTCCAATCTCGGATTCTATAATTTGTCTGGCTTCGGGATAGGGAAAGGAAGGGACATTATCCTGGAGCTTTGAAAGTTCCTGTATAAATTCAACGGGAATCAGGTCCGGACGGGTGGAAAGTATCTGGCCCAACTTGATAAAGGTCGGGCCAAGCTCTTCCATAACCATCCGTACCCGTTCCGCTCTGCTGAGTTTTTCGACCTGCTCACGTCGTTTTCTGGAAATCATCTGAAGACCGATTTCAAGATACTGTTCGATCTTCAGAATGTCCACCAGATCCCCAAAGCCGTATTTAAACAAGACCGTAAGAATATGGCGGTATCGGTTCAGGTGACGGTAGGCTCGGCCGATTATGCCGATTTTTCGGATGCTTAACATCAGCTCTGTGAGCCTTTTTCTTTCAAAGCCTGCTCCAGTTTCTTTATTCGTTTCGTCAAATTTGACAATTCTTCCGCGCCGGCAAGGTTCATCTTCTTCATGGTATCCTTTACCACTTTTTCTATATCTTTCTCCAGATCCTCTTTGGCCTTCTCCGACTTTTTCAACAGATCATCAACTAATTCCTTTCCCTCTTTCTCTGTCAGCTTCCCCTTTTTCGCGAGATCCCTGGCCACTTCCTCTACCTTGTCTTTGGTCATGGCGGCCAATCCTACTCCAGTCAGCATGACCTTTTTAATGATATCAAACATAATTTTCCTCCTTTCAATGATTAATATTACTTCTCCGTCTTTTTTTCAAGGGCTTCTTTGGCGCCTTTCCACATGCCGGAGATAGCTCCCTTTGCCACAGCCACAGACCTTTTTCCAAGTTCTTTTGCTTCTTCGGCCATAATATGGGCTGCCTTGCCGATAGCTTCCGTAGTTGCTTTTGCTGTATCCATCCCTGCTTGTTTCAGGCTTACAGTGGCTTCTTCCGCAGCATGGCGAGCCTTTCTCCTCAATACAGCGGTCGTTTTTTTGCCCTGATCCGCAAGGTCATTTAATACATCCTTTGTCACATCTCCCGAACGTTGGGCCACTTTGCGGATAGTTTCTATGAAAAGGCCTTCGATTGCCTCAAGATCTTCCTTTGTCCGGTCAATATCCTCACGGACAAACGCCTTTGTCCTGTCCCCAACAGATTCTACTGCTGATGCGACCCCTTTCTGAACTCCTTCAAAAGCGCCAACAGCAACATTCTTAATCTCTTTGCCGGCCTCCTCAGCGGCTTCCACAGCGCCGGACATGACCTTCTCGGCAATTCTCTTTGCCCTGTCAGCACTGAACCGGCCTTCTTTCAGAGCTTTTTCAGTAGCATCTCCGGTAATATGCACTACAGTCTCTTTTACATCTTTACCTGACTTGATGGCCTCTTTGACAGCTTCTTTCACAGTCTGTCTGGTCAAACCTAATAGTTCCGTTCTTTTCAGCTTGATGTCAGATACAGCAGATTCAACCCTCTCTCTGATATCTTCGGGCAATGCAGTGCCGGCGTCTTTGGCCCCCTCTATGCCTTCCCTGAGACTTTGCGCCAACTCAGTCCTCTCATCTTCGAGCCGTTTTTCGAGTTTCCGGAGTTCATCCCTGGTGGCCTCCACTGCCTGATCTCCGCGGATGCGAGCGCCGGCAATGGCGCCTTCTACAGCTCCTTTTACAGTTTCTTTTGCATCTGCTTCAGTTTCCTTTAGGCCTTCCACCGCAGCAGCTACAGCATTTTTGACAACAGGCCGAAGTTCTTCAACACCGCCTCTGGTTTCGGCCACGGCAGCAGATACCGCATCCCTGACGATTTCACTCACTTTTTCCATGGTAATCTGCCCCGCTTCTTTGGCTTTCTTCAACTCTTCTACAATGCGATCTTTCATCTTATTTTCAGCCATGATTCGTACCTCCTTAAGATTGATGTTGATATTTGCTCAATTAAAGTTCACGCATTGACACTTTTCTTATTGGACATCAGACCACAGAAAACGATGTTCATCAATTCATCGAGATGGTGCTCAATCTGTTCTTCGCTTTCCTGAACCAGCCAGTTAAGCTCGAATCCCTTCAAGGCATGGCCAATGGCACTGGCTGCCAGGGGGACATTATTAAGACAAAAAACACCTTTTTTCACCCCTTCCTCCAGGATAGAGCGAATGATATCCACCTCTCGCTCGAAAAGTTCGCTGCGAATGCTCTCTGCTTTGGGCAAAATTTTTTCTATCCCATCCCGGTCCAGATTGAGGATATTTATTGCCTGGCGCATGTATTGGAACTTGGCTCTGGCAAAAGCAACAACCTTATCGCACGGCAAGACCTCTTGACTCACCGAAAATGATATCTTTTCCACTATCTCGTTTGCTTCACGGCGGAGAACTTCCAGGTAAACACTGTCTTTACTGCCGAAGTAGTTGTATATAGTAGCCTTTGCCACGCGCGCCATACGCGCAATTTCATCCAGCGTGGTTTTCTGAAGACCATAGCGTCCAAACATTTTTTTAGCGGTATTGAGTATTGATTCCGCTTTTTCGTCTTTCACTTGCGCTCCTTTCTGAATTATCTATATTAGTGCCTGAACGAAAACTGCTAATTTTCCCAATTTCTGCGTCTGGCTTAAATTTTAATCCTCAAAATACCCCATGTATTCCTGCGGTTAAAATTTGCGCCTTCCTTGAACTTGAAAAAATTTTCTAGTTTTCGTTCGGGCACTATATTAGACTAATATCGTTTTTTAGTCTAAAAATATGCGCAAAAAATTATATTGTCAAGAAAAACGTATTCAAATTCAATAGGAAAAAGACAAAGTTATTGCCGTAAAAAATGTTCATTTTTTTGGGTTTTGAACTCCTTTGTCTGATGAACGTGTGCAAAGCTCATTTTAAAACGACTGAATACGAGCCCTGCGCCCACCATACAGTTGCCTACGAATGGCTCCTTATCTACGCTGTGACTATCCCGGAAGGCATTGCCATCAAGAAAAATATTTCGCAGAATCCACGATCCACCCACGGCGGCAAAAACATGGATTCCAAACCGCTGGTCACGACGAAAGAAACGGGGATCCGTTTCATCAATCGCAGCGTTTGTATCGGAACCAGGCCGGATAGTGAAAGTGCCGAAATCGTTTGGCAGGTTCCACCCAAACCGAAGCCCCGCTCCGGCATGAGCATAGATTAAAGCATTTCCTAAACCGGCTCCCAGGTGGGGAATCAAATCATACCCGAAACCACCGTCAATTTTTGACTGTCGTAATTTCCATTTGCGGTCATAGAAGACTCCCAAAACCGGCTCATCCTCAAGTTGGTTGTCCCAACCATTAAAAATATCATTATTGCTCAGTTCATGCACTTTTTCTTGAGTTTCTTCGGCATAATTTCAAAATTTTCCAGGATGGCTATGGTGAAGGTGTCCTGGTTCACTTTACAAATATAAGCAACACCGCTGAAATTATCGCTAATGTAAAACCATAAGCAAATGTGGCTTCCGGGCTTACTTTATCCCATAGTAATCCTGCGATATATCCACCTGGAAGGGCCACCAAACCTATTGCTGTATGAAATACTCCCAGCGAGGTTCCCTTTAAATGTTGCGGTGCCAAATCGACCACAAATGCCCTCTGCGTACCATCGATCATAGCATAAAATATTCCATAGCTGATAAAAAACAATAAGATGCCATAAAAACCGGAAGTAACTAACAAGCCGAAAGAGGTTATGCCAAACAGTACATACCCTGCCATTAAAACAGGTTTTCTCCCGACTTTATCTGATACTATCCCCAGGGGTATTACACAGATCGAATACACAATATAAAATACTACATAAAGCAAGATTGCAGTGTTATCTGCCAATCCTATGTTCTTTGCCCTTAACAAAAGAAAAGCATAACCGAAATGCCCCACTGCAAATACTGAAGAGACAATAATAAAGAATCTTAAATTCACGGGCAGTTCTTTTAAACTCAGTTTCACAGACACTTCTTTTGTCTCTTGTTTTGCCGGCGCATTTTTTTCTTGAATAAACAAGATAATAAATACCGAAATTACTCCAGGCACCAGAGCAAACAAAAAAATATTTCTATATCCCCACACTGGAAGAAGGAGCAAAGCAAGTACTGCTCCCAGAATCGAACCAATGCCATCCGCAGCCCTGTGAAATCCGAATGCTTTACCCCGAACAGATTCATCGCAGGATTCCGCTACAAGCGCATCGCGTGGTGCAGTCCTTATCCCCTTTCCGATCCTTTCTATCACCCTGAGAAAAAGGACAAAAGTCCAGATATTAGCCAGGGCAAATAATGGTTTGGTTATGGATGACATACTATAGCCGAACAAAATAAAAGGTTTTCTTTTATTAATTTTGTCCGACCAATAGCCTGATACGACTTTTAATAAAGAGGCTGTTGTTTCTGCCGCGCCTTCCACAATACCGACCACATAAGCGCCGCAACCCAAAACAGTGGTCAAAAACAGGGGGATTAACGGAAAAACCATCTGGCTGCTGAGATCAGTAAATAAACTGACCAGGCCCATGATGAATATATTTCTGGTGATTCCTGAAAAAATTTCAATCTGCCTGTATGTTCTCATTTCTATCCCGCATTTCTCATGAACAAGTCATAAAAAATATGCTTCTGCAAAGTTCCTTTTACCTGACCTTTGCGAGGTTGTCCTCCATGCCCTTACCTGATCCCAGAAATTTCCAGCCGCCGCCGAGGGCCTTGTAGAGACGCACCAGGTTGGAGACTACAGCACCCTCGCTCTGCGCCAGTTCATTCTGGAAGGACAGCAGGGAGCGTTGAGCGATCAGCACATTATTGAAATCCACCAGCCCTGCCTGATATTGATCCCTGGCCAGCAAAACGGCACGATTGGCGGCGTTCGTGGCTTTGGACAGGGATTCTCTCCGGCGCTGTTCTTTGGCATAGGCCACAAGCACATTTTCTACTTCCTCCAGGGCGTTGAGTACCGTCGATTCATATTGGATCAGGGCCTGCTCCTGACGAGCAGTCTGCACCTTGATGTTTTGCCGGATGGCGCCCCCATGAAAGATATTCCAGGATATGCCTGGGCCAATGCCCCATGTCCGGCTAGCAGATTCCAAAAAATTTTTTGTGGAAATAGATTCAAGCCCTATGGTACCCATCAACCGGAACTTTGGATAAAGGTCTGCCTTAGCCACGCCGATTTGTGCTGTCTGGGCCGCCAGGTTACGTTCGGCCTGGCGGATATCGGGTCGGTTGCGCAGGGTCTCCGCCGGCACTCCGACGGCCACCGTTACAGGAAGCACAGGTATGGGTTTTTTCTCGGCCAGTTCCTGATGAACCTCGCCAGGCTTTTTGCCCAGCAACACCGCCAAACGGTTTTTGGCCGCCTCCAGTCCGGTTTGCAGGGTCGGAATCCGGGAACGGGTATTCTCCAGGTTGTACAGGGATTGCTGCACAGCCAGATTATCAATAATCCCTGCCTGGTACCGCGAACGGTTCAATTGATAGGTTTCTTCCTGGGCTTTGATATTCGCTCCCGCCACCGCCAAGCGGGCTTGGTAGGTGCGCACCTCCACATAGTTCAGAGCCACCTCTGCCAGCAGGCTTACCATTACGTCGTGCAGGTCATCCTGTGTAGCTTCGAGGTTTGCCTGGGCAGCCTCCACCGAGCGCCGCACCCCGCCAAAAACATCCAATTCCCAGCCGGCATCAAATCCGGCGGAATAAAGTTTGCTTTCCTTTCCTGTCCCGCTGTTTTCGCTGCTGCGATACTTCGCAGCAGAACCGCCGGCATCCAACGTGGGGAAGAAACCTGCGCGGCTTATGCCCCGCAGTGCACGGGCTTCCTTAATGCGGGCATGGGCGCTCTTGAGGTCCAGGTTTCCCTTGATTGCACGTTCCACCAGGCTTTCGAGTTCCAGGTCGTTCAACGTGCCCCACCATTGGGCCAATGTTTCAGGTTGGAAATCTTCTGTCGTCAAGCCGCCGGCCAGTTCGGTATGCCATTTGATCGGGGCATCGGGTTCCACCTTTGTATAGTTAGGTCCAACCGACACGCATCCGCTCAGGATCAGCCCGATGACAACGGCGGGCAAAATTGAGAAGGGAAAGCGGTTCACGCCAACGGCAGGTTTATGATGGTATTGATTGAATAGTATAAATCTCATATTTATCTCACCTTGCATTATTGTTTTTTTAAACCCTCATCAGCGGTTTTTGTAGCTGCCTTTTCACGGCGTTTTGCCCGCCAGGCGCTGCCCTTTTCGCGAAATGACTGAAATGCGTAATACAGCGGTGGAATCAAAAAGATGCCGATCACGGTCGCTGCCAACATGCCGGAAAAAACCGTGGTGCCGATGGCCCGGCGGCTGCCGGCTCCTGCTCCAGTGGCTATCAACATTGGGACGACACCAAGAATAAAGGTAAAAGATGTCATCAACACCGGCCGGAAACGGATTTTTGCCCCCTCTACTGCGGCCTTAGCCACGGGAAATCCCTGTTCCCTGCGGTTTTTGGCAAATTCTACGATCAGAATGGCGTTTTTGGCAGCCAGACCGACCAGCAGTACCAGGCCGATCTGGGCATAGATACTCAAGTTAAGTCCCGCGATCCACAAACCAGCCAGCCCACCCAGGCTGGCTACCGGGACCGATAAGATGATGGACAGCGGGATGTTCCAGCTCTCGTATTGTCCCACCAGAAAAAGATAGCAAAAGAGCAGAGCCAGAACGAACAGCGCCACGACCTTGCCACCGGCCTTGCGCTCCTGAAAGGACATGGAAGACCAGTCAAAGGAGTAGCCATCGGGCAGTGTCCTGGCAGCTATACGTTCCATAGCCGCCATGGCTTCTTCTGAGGAAAACCCTGGGGCCGTGTTACCATTAATTTGGACGCTGGTGAACTGGTTATACCGGTATATAAGTTGCGGGGCTAAAACAGTAGAAAGGGTGACCAGGCTTCTCATGGGCACCATTTTGCCGTCGTTGCTGCGAACGTAAAGACGGCTGATATCATCTGCAGCGTTGCGGTAAGAAGCATCGGCCTGGACCTTAACCTGATAAGTACGGCCGTAAAGGTTAAAATCGTTGACGTAGCCTGATCCGAGCTGCGCCTGCAAGGTGGCGAACACCCGGCTCACCGGCACCTTGAGAGTCTCTGCCCGGGTGCGATCCAGGTTTACGAATATCTGCGGCGTGTCTGCCGTGTAGGTAGAAAATACCCGCATCAGAGCAGGATCCTGGTTGGCGGCGATCAGCATGGCCCGGGTCACTGCTGCAATCTCCCGTGGGGGTTGATCTTCAATGGCCTGGAGTCGGAAGTCGAAACCACCGGTGATGCCCAGACCCTGGATGGGCGGCGGGGCAAATGCAAAAATATTAGCGGAGGAGATTGCTGCCAGTTTGCCCATGGCCTGCCCCACAATGGCGTCCAACTGCAACTCCGGACTGGTGCGCTCATCCCAGGGCTTTAGAACCACAATGCCGAATGCTACATTTTCAGCCGTGCCGCTGAGCAGGCTGAACCCGCTTACTCCTATAGCGTCGTCAACGCCGTCAATATCCTGGAGTGTCCGGGCGACCCTCTCCATAACCTTGTTGGTGCGGGCAAGCGAAGCGCCCTCAGGCAGTTGCGCGTTGAAAAAAAAGGCGCCCTGGTCCTCCTGGGGCAGGAAGCTGGTGGGACTGTGGGTGAACAGAAAATAACCGGCGCCGAATACACTGACGCAAATCAGCAGCGCCACAGCCGGCCGGCGGACCAGCCACGCTGTGATGGTCACGTAAACATTGCGTGAAGACTCAAGCGCCCGGTTAAACCAGGCCAGGGGCCCCCATCGGATGGCCTTGGGCTCTTTGAGCAGGACGCTGCACAGAGCCGGACTCAGAGTCAGGGCGTTGATGGATGAAATTAGCACAGAGGTGCAAATGGTTACAGCAAACTGTTTGTAGAGCTGCCCGGTAATGCCAGGCATGAATCCCACCGGCACGAACACGGCCAGCAGCACCAAGGTGGTGGCAACGATCGGTCCGGTAACCTGCCCCATGGCCAGAATGGTCGCGGCTTTAGGGCCGAGCTTTTTTTTGTCCATGATCCGGTAAACGTTTTCCACCACCACGATGGCGTCGTCCACCACCAGGCCGATGGCCATGATCAAGGCAAACAGGGAAATAGTATTTGCGTTGTAGCCCAGGGCCAGCAGCACGGCAAAGGTGCCGATCATGGAGACCGGAATGGTTAATGCAGGGATCAGGGTTGCCCGCCAGTCCTGCAAGAAGATAAAAACCACGCCGACCACAAGGAGACAGACAATGCCCAGGGTCAGGACAATTTCATCAATGGCCGCCTGTACATATTTGGTAGTATCATAAATGACCTTGTATTGCACATCTTCCGGCATCTGTTTGGCAAGGCGCTTGAGCTCGGCCCGCACCGCCTTCATGGTGTCCAGAGCGTTGGCGTCCGAGGACCGGTAAACAGCCATCCCCAGGCATGTTTGGCCGTTGATGATCGAGTGGGTGCTGTAGTTCTTGCTCCCGAGTTCCACACGGGCTATATCGCGGACCCGCACCAGACCGCCCTGATCGTTGCTGCGCACGATGATATTTTTGAAATCCTCAATATCATTGAGACGTCCCTTGGCGCTCAGGGTGTACTGGAGCTGCTGGCCGGGGACGGCCGGCGATGTTCCGATGGACCCCACAGCCGCCTGGATATTCTGCCGGCGGATGGCAGCGCTTACGTCATCTGCGGTCAGTCCCCGGGCGGTGAGCCGTTCCGGGTCCATCCATATGCGCATACTGTATTCAAACTCACCGAAAATAAAAACGTCGCTGACGCCGTCGAGACGCACCAGGGCATCTTTTATGTTTCGGCTGACATAGTTACTCAAAAAGAGCTTATCCCGGGTGCCTTTGGGGGAAAAGAACACGACCACCCCCAGGATATCGGTGGAACGTTTGCGCACGGTGATTCCCTGGGAAACCACCTCCTTGGGCAGTTTAGGCGTGGCCAGTTGAACCCGGTTCTGAAGGTTGACCTGATCTATGTCGGGATCGGTGCCCACCGCAAAGGTAACGGCCAGTTCATATCTCCCGTCATTGGAACAGGAGGATGACATATAGAGCATCTTGTCCACGCCGTTAACCTCTTTTTCAATGGGTGCGGCCACATTGTCGGCAACAACTTTGGCGTTAGCGCCCGGATAGACCGCAGTAACCCGAATCTCAGGCGGCGTTATCTGAGGATACTGAGCCACCGGAATATTGAACAGGGCAATTAGCCCGGCCAGGGTGATAAAGATGGATACCACCATGGCTAGGCGCGGGCGTTCGATAAAAATTCGAGAAAACATGCCTTATCTCCCGTTCTGTTCTTTTAAAATAACGGTTTTTACGACCTGGCCGGGCTGAACCTTCTGGATGCCCTCCACAATGACCTTTTCGCCGACGGTAAGGCCTGATGCCATAGCCCAGTTGACGCCAATTACAGGTCCTGTCTTGACACGCCGCATAATCACCCGGTTCTGGTCGTCCACAACAAAAACATAGCGCCCATCATGGTCTTCCATGACCGCCGACTGGGGCACCACCGGCATCAGTTTGGGTTTGCTCCGGGTAACCATGACGGTAACATACTGCCCAGGCAGCAACATGCCGTCTGGATTATCAAACAGCGCCCGCACCGCAATGGTGCCGGTACCCGGGTCCACGGCATTGTCCACAAAATCAATGCGCCCGGAGGCCTTGATGGTCACCCCGTTTGCGAGTTTGAGCCGTGAGGTCAGGAAAGGGCTCTTTTTGCCATTTTGTGCGTCGCGTAAGGCCATTTGGATATCGACAATATCGTTTTCGCTGATGGAATAGACCACCCTGATGGGATTGAGTTGGATGATACGGGCCAGAGTGCCCGAAGCAGGATTCACCAGGTTGCCTTTGGTATAAGCAGTACGTCCAATACGGCCGCAGATGGGCGCCTTGATCTGAGTATATCCAAAATTGATTTGCGCTGTTGTGAGATTCGCCTTAGTCTCTGCAAGTTGGGCACGGGCGCTGAGTTCCTCGGCCACAGCATTGTCCATGTCCGTGGCGGGCACACTTTCTGGCCGTGCAGCCCGCAACCTCTTCAAGTGTTGGCTGGCCTTGCTAAGGGTCGCCTCGAACTGTGCCACGATGGCCTTCTCGGCATCAACACTGGACTGGTATGGCGCATGCTCTATGACATAAAGGAGATCGCCGAAATGGACATCGCTTCCCTCCTTAAACCCGACCTGTTCCAGAAAGCCCTCGACCCGGGCCCGCAGATCGACCACTTGCACAGCCTCCACATGGCCTACGTATTCCGCTGGCGAGTTGACGTCCTGCTCGATGACCGCCGCAACCGTGACCAGCGGCGGCGGCCTGTCGCCCGGACTTGAGGGACTATCGTTGGCTGAAGAGACAGCAGTCAGGAGCAAGCCCAACAGCAGAATAAGGCAAATGGTGCGGGAGCCTGCTTTGGCCTGCCGCAACCACCTATACATACAGCCGAAAGTCACTTCAGGGGATATCAATCGGGGATAATTCAAACTGTCTTTGTATTGCATTTTTTCATTTCTCCCTTTTCATATAGCGAGGTATAAACCTGCTGAAAAAATATATCCAGGATCAGATTTGCATCAAATGGATGTTTGTCAGGGTGATCGAGCTGCTCAAACAAAAAGGCGTTCGAGATACCGTCAAGGGCAACACCAAGAAGGTACGGGTCGCATTTCCTGAATAGTTTTTTCTTGATTCCTCTCTCAAAGATAGTTCCCATTTTTTGAAGTGTCTTCTTATACTGCTCTTGTATGTCCCTATCCAGACCTGCCCTGATACTAAAACTCGCCCCATGTGTTTCCGCAAAATAGAGTCGTACATATTCAAGATTATCCATGAAAAGTCGTATTTTTACTTCAAGCCATGCCCTGATCTTTTTCAGCTCATCTCCTGGTGTATCAAGGGCGCCTGTCAGTGCGGAATGGAATTCTTTTGCCTTTTCCAGTATGATGGCCCTGTAAAGGTCTTCTTTGTTTGAAAAAAATTTATACAGCGTTCCAACAGCAAATTCGGACTTTTCTGCTATTTCATGCATTGAAACATTGTGAAAGCCTTTTTCAGAGAAAAGTTTCAAAGCCACCTTAAGAATCTCTTGGCGATGGCGTAAATATTCCCGTTCCTTTCTTGAAAGTTTGACATTTTTCATTTTAAATCTCCATCGGTGATGAAATATTTGTCATGATATGAATTGAAATTCAGCATATGACAAGGCATTCCTATTGTCAACAAGAAATCAGTGTCAAAAAAAAGGAAAAAACCTCCAGTAGTCCTATCGACATTTCAGTACAAAAGACCGAGCGGCGCAATCCGCAGATTACGCTAAGGAACGTGGACGAATTAACTTCCTCAAGTAGGCGCACAGATTTGGGTCGAATTTGTTCGATCTCAGATCACAAAAGTTGAAGGAATAGCGAGCTATTTCAATATTTTTGTGATCTGAGACCGGACAAAGGTGGCCTGAAGCTGTGATGTATAGTTGGGGAAGTTAATTCGTCCACGTTCCTAATTTTCTACAACTAATTCTTTGTCCTTTATCCTTCAATATGCTATTTTTAAAATTAAATAAAAATTGTGTAACCTTTTTTAAATTCCTCTAACCTAAAAAAGCCCCTTTCTATGGTTATAATATTTGAGCATCTCTCAGCAGATCAGGTCGATACATACCGGCTGGTACTGTCCTCATCCGGCATTTCACACCGATCGAGAAAAGGAAAGCACGGGTGGGATATATTGGTGAATGATACGGACTACGAAAAGGCCCTAAGCACTACCGAACAATACCTTAAAGAGAACCAGGATTTTCATCCAACAGATGAATCACTTTGTCATGAATATCGCAAAACATTCACGGGACTATGGGTATCTGCTATATTGCTGGCATCCCATGTGGCCATCACAACAGGCAATGATAGTGAACTCTTAGTCAGGACGTATGGGTCATCGGCCTTTCACATTTTGCGCGGAGAATTATACAGAAGCGTGACCTCCCTGATGATTCATGCAAACGCCGTGCACCTTGCGGGCAACATGCTTGGCATCGCTATATTTGGTACTGCTGTCTGTACCATCACGGGCTGGGGTGTCGGCTGGTTTATGATCCTTGCCACTGGCGTATTAGGCAATCTGATGAATGCTGTTTTGTACAAAACGGGTCATCTTTCGATTGGGGCCTCGACCGCTGTCTTTGGAGCAGTCGGCATCCTGGCTGCGCACCAGTTTTTCAAAAAGTTTAGGCTGCCTGGCCGGCGAATGAAGGCATGGCTCCCTCTTGGTGCGGGGCTGGCCATCCTAAGTATTCTTGGTTCAGGAGGAGAGCGTACTGATTTGACGGCTCACCTCTTCGGCTTTATGGCAGGGCTTATCCTGGGTGCTTTTTACGGTATTTTTGTGAAACAGCCGGCAGCAAGAGCATATCAGATATGTTTCCTTCTTATAGCCTTAAGCGTCCTTGTAATGTCGTGGATGAATGGCTTTTCGTTCAGGCTTTATATATGATTTTCCCAGTGTTTTTCCAGAAATGTTAAAGACGTACTCAAATTATCAAAGGAAAAAACCTCGAGAGACACGACCCCAAAATATCTTTTTAATATCCCAACAATTTGGTCCATTTGCTCTAACGGCAGCTTGCTTAATGAAATATGATCTCTTTTATTTTCAATACCATGTAGATGAATTATTGAAGTATTGCTTGAATGCTTATCAAACACTTTTTTAGCATCAAATCCATTGACCAAAAGGTGACCGATATCAATACATACTGAAAGTTTAAATGCTTTTATTATTTCTTCAAGCCACTCAAAAGGATATGTTAGGGTTTCAATGGAAATCGCCTGGCTTTGTATTCCTGTGGCGATAAGTTTTTCAATACCGGCTGCCGCAAAATCCTGCCAAATTTTCAGGCCATCACCATCAAAGGAGGTTTCACCACAGGGAAGGTGAAGGGTATAGGTTGAAGGCGCAAGTACATATGTCAGGTCAAATATTCTTTTAATTATATTTACAGACCTTGATCGTAAAATTGGATCACTATCTGTTAACGATATGTCTATGGGCAAATGAACATTATAGGACAAATCATATTGCTCGGCCAGCAGCGCCAGTTCATTTATTTCCTGACTGGTTGGCAGGTTGTCGAGATTGCTTTCAAATAATAAAAGCTCAATTTCATCAAAATAAGGGGCCAGTATTTTAACATTTGGAATAATATGATCAGGATATATATATGATGTGGTGCCTATCTTAAATGGATATGCGTGCTTGTATGATTTTGAAAGAAATGGATACATAATAAGTAACGGTTCACGGTTTACAGTTCACGGTTCACGGTTGGTTGCCTTGTTTTCTATCAAGAAATCTGCCCAATTCTTTGTATACTTCAATGAAACTCCGTGTCGTTTCGTGGTAAACTTTTACAATTATCTCTAAATAACCACAATTCCAATCAAAATAAAAACATATAAAAACGATGACAGCATCATAATATCGCAGGCTTTTTTGATATGTCCCATCTCTGCCGCCTCCAGATTTTCACCGATATAAGGCTTGGAGACAAGCTGCTCCCCGTAGTAATTCGGCCCGCCAAGCTTAATGCCAAGCCCTCCTGCAAAGGCTGCTTCAGGATATCCTGCATTCGGGCTGGCATGGTTTGAGCCCTCTTTTATTGCTGTTTTAAATGCGCGGCGGCCTTTGCCCGAAAGTATCTGTACTGCTAATGTTATAATGGGAACTGACAGCCGTGCAGGAATAAAGTTCGCAAAGTCGTCTATTCTTGCGGCTGCTTTCCCGAAATCTAAGTATTTTTCGTTCTTATATCCAATCATGGAATCTAAAGTATTGACCATCTTATAGGCCATTGCAAGAGGCGCTCCGCCAATTGCTGCAAAAAAAAGTGGGGATATTACTCCGTCCACAAGGTTTTCAGCAACAGTCTCAACAGTTGCCATGGCAACGCCTTGTTCTGAAAGTTTTTCAACATCCCTGCCAACAATAAATGAAAGCTTTTTCTTTGCAGCACCGAGTTCCACATGATTTAAAAGCCTGTAAACTTCCATTGCAGAATCCCTGAGAGAGCGAATTGAAATACAATAATAAATAAGAATTATCTCAATAAATGTTTTCAAAACCGGATGTATAATCTGGGCAGATAATACTAATATTAAAGTCAGACTCCATGTCAATAATATTAGCAATATCGACATGATAGCTCCAGATGTTTTAAGGCTTACATTAAATTTTCTAAAGCGAGGTTCAAGGGCACTTATTGATCTCCCCATCCATCTTACTGGATGTGGCAGGGACTCGGGATCACCCAAGATTTGATCAAGAATAAAAGCTGCAGGAATAATATATAAATAAAGTATAGGAAAAATCCTCATAAAAATAATAGTTCACCACGGATTTTCACTTAAATTACACTGAATTATCAAAAGACTCTTCTCAACATAGTAACCTACTCGTAATAATTTAGCCTTTTGAAAAAGAATCTGACAGGATAACAGGATAAACAAGATTTTATTTAAAGTGCACAAATTTAAATCCTGAATATCTTGTAAATCCTGTCAAAAAATTAATATTTAAAAGCGCTAAAGTGTTACACCTACTCATTGTTTACAATTTTCAGTAAAACTCCGTGTTGTTCCGTGGTAAATTTTTTAGGAAAGAAAACTTAAAATCTTATCTGCCGCCATCATGTTAATATCTCTTGTCTTTAATGAAATCCTGATAAAACGATCAGAAAGACCCTTAAAATTTGAACAGTCTCTAATGAGTATCTTGTACTGCGACATGTAAGAGCAGATATTTTCAGCTTTATAATTTCCATTCAATCTCGCAAGAATAAAGGTCGTTGTGCCCGGGAAAAGCTTTATTGATGAAATATTTTTAAACCTTTCAATAAATACTTTTCTTTCAATTTCAATAAAATCTCTTGTTTTCTTTATAAAATGGTCAACTTCGTCCCTTTTTTCCATAAGATAAAGCACGGCAGCCTGAGCAATGCTGTTAACGCTCCAGGGCATCATAAAACGCTCAAGTTTTTTCATGATTAGATTTGATGAAATTAAAAATCCAATCCTCAAACCTGGAATCTGAAAAATTTTTGACATTGAATTCAATATGATAACATTAGGAAGCCCCAAGCTTATCATACTCTTTTTCTCACCTGATTTAACAAACGGCATATATGACTCGTCTATTACAAAATATATATCCGGACGCGACCTGCAAAGCGATTCAAGCTCGGATGCCGGTATCAAAGCCCCCGTAGGGTTATTTGGATTGCAGATAAAAACCGTATCACATTCTGAAATATTAGCTTCAATCTGATTAATATCGGGCTTAAATGACTTTGATTCTTCTGCAATTAAATAAGAGTAACCGACATTATGCATTTTGCAGGCATCAGCATAATCAGCATAAGTCGGACCAAGAATAAGAGCTTTTTTTGTATTTAGAGCCTGAGGTATTGAATAAATAAACTGAGTCGTCCCGTTACCCTCAAGGACATGATCCGGATCAAGATCGTACCTGACGGCAAAAGCATTCACCGAAGTTCCGGAGTCTGCTTCAGGCAATCTTTCTATAGCCCGGATGTTATCCTTAAGGAAGGTAACAAGACCGGGCATAGTACCTGAGGGGTTGACATTGCTGCTCATGTCAATAATGTCATCAGGAGCACATCCAAGCCTTGCCGCCATTTGATAAATATTTCCGCCGTGACCTATAATCATTGTAAAATCCTCATATAGTGATTGTCAAAATAACACTCCGATTCACCACCCTGAGCAGGTATCTGATACCTGCTCTCAGTGCTGCACTATGGAAACCATTAAAAACAAAACCGCTTCCAATGTTTCCGTCATACCCCCCATCATATCACCTGTAATACATCTGATACGTCTTTTATAATAAAGCAAAATAGATGCAGTTATAATGACAAAAACAAAGTTGAGCCACAACCCTGTCCAACCGAGAAAAATCGAAATGGATAAGGGAATAAGTAACCCCCAAAAAGCGGAAAGCTTCAGAGTCTTGCCAAAAAAGGCATGACCTGTGCCGCCTTCAGGCCTTCCGTATTTAAGAAACTTTATTCCAAAAATCATACCTCCCCTGGCATAGGCGGGTATAATTATAAGCAGAAGACTTCGGTGAGCATCAAGCCCCATAATGCCGCCCCATTTAATGGCCAATCCGCAGACAATTGCAACAAGCCCCATTACTCCGATCCTGCTGTCTTTCATGATGGCAAGCGCCTTTTCTTTAGGTCTGTGCCCAAAGAGACCGTCTGCAGTATCACCCAAACCATCCAGGTGAAATGAACCGGTTAAAACAACAAGAAATATAACATCCAGAACCGCAACAACCTGCTCCGACCACAGCATTAAAGCCAGGCTGTCAAAAATTGCAACCATCAGTCCCAGAATAATACCCACCACCGGAAAAAACGGGATCATCCCTTTGGCGTCAAATATTTTTGGCTTGCCGGCAGGCAGTATGGTTAAAAATTGTATTGCAGAAATCAGCTTTTTCATAAATTGACTCGTAATATAGACTTGCCTGAAGGGGCTAGCAACTTAAAGCGGGACACTTTTTCGCTATTTTGGCTCTATGGCAATTCAACAATCAAGCAAAATCTGAGGAGTTGCTAACTAATTGAATTTACAGACTGTCCCGCCTTATGTTGGTAGCCGTCGGCTGCATCCGATTGTGTACGCCCGTCATGGGCGTGAACTTATCTGCCTGTGCGTGTTCGCACGCAGACAGGTGGGGTGAAAGCCTCTATACTTGAACCCTGTTAATATTTTGATATATTAACAAAAGTATTAGCCGAAGGCAAGTTATAGATCCCGTTATCTTGGGGGCGGAATCGTTCAACTATATCTAATAACTTTCTTGATGCACCAGTCGGTCGTTTATGACCTTGTCCACATTTTTTATTTGCTATAATAACTGATAGTTATGTTCTTTAGCGAGCTTTTCCCTAACAGTCTTCAGCCTATCCACCGTAAGCGTCAAGTGTCTCGCGAAGCCACCGATTTTATCACCCTTGATTTAATCAACAGGGAAGAAAATCTTCCTCAATGGGCGCGTGATCGCATGCCGGCTCTGCTCAAGTCCGGAGTCGTTGAACGCATCGGGCTGAAATACATGCTCTCCAGAAAATATTACGAGCTTGTCGACCGGAAAGGCGTCTACACCCGTAAACGCGGACTTGACCGTGAAACCAATAAGCAATTGTTGCTCAAGCACATTAAAGACAATAAAAATCATGGAAGCCAATTCCGTGATTTAAGGGAGGTATTACTCTTACTCTCAAGCGATCAGGTGAAAAAGATACTTACTGAAATGAAAAGGGGGAAAATGATATGTGTTGTCGGCAAAACCAGTGCAGCCAGATGGTATCCAGATGCCGGCGATTAATTCAGAAAGATACTAATTTTGGCACAAGTTCGGCACAAGTTTGGTGCAAGTTGAATTTCTTACCTACCAGTATATATAGTTATTTTATCATTTTTGGTAATTGCGCTAAATGTAATTTCGGTGCAATTAAGACACAATCTATATGTAATTGAACGACACATCTCATTGTTTTTATGAAGAGACATTAAAATGCCAGCCAGTGGATTTCTGTTGCGGTTGAACGGACAAAATTTGAAAGACGTTTTGCAACCACGAAACACACGAAAGGCACGAAAAATGCTTAGGAACGTGGACGAATTAACTTCCTCAAGTAGGCGCACAGATTTGGGTCGAATTTGTTCGATCTCAGATCACAAAAGTTGAAGGAATAGCGAGCTATTTCAATATTTTTGTGATCTGAGACCGGACAAAGGCGGCCTGAAGCTGTGATGTATAGTTGGGGAAGTTATTTCGTCCACGTTCCTTAAATATCTTTTGGATATTCCTGCTTATTTTCTATTTCTCTTGAAAAGAATGTAAGTTGTCAAAGCAAATTCTTGACTCAACAGCTAAACTGTAGCATCATTATAATAAATCATAGAGCATGATAAGATATAAATCATACCGATATTATTGCTTAGAGGTAGCTTCATGAAAATTATTCTTGGGTCTTGGTCATTAGTGTTAGCAGGAAAATGGAATAGGCACATTTTGACTCCAAAATGGGTTAGCGATAATCTCTTTGAGGATGAGAACATTGGTGTGGAATTTCCAATAAATAGACCTGACTTGGCGCCATGATACAGGTCTCCTGATAATATTGTTTTTGCCCCAGCAGTTCATCGGGTCCAATTTTTTGCTCAAGAACCATATGATGATAATATGTTGCGGCGCATTGCTGTTATGACACGAAAATTAGTAACAACCCTTGCATACACACCGCTAAGCGCAATTGGCGTAAATTATGGTTTCGAGGAAACAACTTCGAATTTTCGGTAGTCCCTACAAAGCAGTGCAGGTTTGAGAATACCGCCCTGTTTTACTTTGTAAACACCTGATTTTTCTCTATATGCTGCCATAAGACATGATATGTAACTTACTGAAATTATTGACCCGCACTGTTTTGTAGGGACTACCGAGCAACGATGAACTGCTTAGCATTCCTTCAGAGCAATTGCTTAAAGACGCCGAGCTTCTGGTTGATGGCGGAGTTACCTATGCCGCATTAATCCTTTTGGGTACCCGTAAAGCCTTGGGTATTCATCTTGCACAGGCCAAAGTTATTTTTGAATACCGATCAAAAGAAACATCACTGCCGTTTCAGCAGCGTAAGGAATATCGGAAAGGTTTTTTCCTGTACTATGACGATCTCTGGAATACCATCAATCTTCGGAACGATGAATATCAATACCAGGACGCCCTTTTTATGCTGACGATTCCAACTTTTAACGAGCTGGTGATTCGTGAAGCTATTCTAAACGCCGTCAGCCACAGGGATTATAGACACGCGGGTTCTGTATTCATTAAACAGTATCCCACCAAAATCGAACTTGTCAGCCCGGGTGGTTTTCCGCCCGGTATAACTCCGGAAAACATTCTCTGGAAGCAACATCCTCGCAACCGGCGCATCGCAGAGGTGTTTGCCAAATGCGGAATGGTTGAGCGTTCCGGTCAGAGGGCTAACCGAATGTTCCAACTATGCGCCCGCGAGAGTAAACAGCCGCCTAATTACAGTGGAACCGATGACTATGAAGTATTCCTCACGCTATACGGGAAAGTGCAGGATCCTCGCTTTTTAACATTTCTGGAGAAGATCGGCCGTGAGCGTCAAGTGTCTTTCGAAGCCACCGATTTTATCACCCTTGATTTAATCAACAGAGAAGAAAAGCTCCCCCAATGGGCGCTTGATCGCATGCCGGCTCTGCTCAAATCCGGAGTCGTTGAACGCATCGGGCGGAAATACATGCTCTCCAGAAAATATTACGAGTTTGTCAACCGGAAAGGCGTCTACACCCGTAAACGCGGACTTGACCGTGAAACCAATAAGCAATTGTTGTTAAAACACATTACCGATAATCAAAAAGCAGGTAGCCGTTTTAGCGATCTAAGAGAGGTTTTACCTTCCCTGTCCAGAGACCAGGTGCAAAAACTGCTTGCCGAAATGAAAAGGCAGATGATGATCACCGTGGTCGGCAAAACCAGTGCGGCCAGATGGTATCCCCATGGCACGGCAAAAGGACAAAATGACGAATAATGCCCAACATGAAACGGATTGGAAAATCGATTTCGATTTCAATTGCGTCAGAATAAAGTTACAGGCGCAAGTTTGGCGCAAGTTTGGCCCAAGTCAATCTTTTAACCACTTGTATATACAGTTATTTGATCATTTTTAATAATTGCGCTAAATATAATTTCGGCGCAAGTTAGACACAATCCGGCGCAATTTAACGGCACATCTTATTGTTTTTTTTCGTGTGATTCGCCTAATTCGTAGTTTAATCTTTTAACGGCAGGAATAAATGATACCATCCATACTCTCCCAACAGCTTAGACAAGGCGTCGAAGATTTTCTGCGGACAACTTTCCCAGTATCAACACCTTTTTTTCATGGCATTATCGACCGCTTGCTGGCAGATAGTGAATCTGAAGTTCATGAGCGGGCATTATTATATGTGTCCGCAACCAGAGCAAAAAAAGAGGTTGTTGTAACCAGCTTCGGAAAAACGAGCAGGTTTTTAAGTCAATGAAACTACCAACTTAAGGCGGTCTGAAGCTTAGGCTCGGCCGGTTTGTTTTATAAAATTTTAGGCACTTTTTCAGTTTTATTATGAATAAAAAAGATTTATTGAGATTACATCAAGCAGGAATACTAACTGATATAGACGTTCATTTCGCGGGGTTTATGGCGAACCTTGCGGACGGCAAATATCAGGAAGTATTGCTTGGGGCGGCTCTTGTAAGCAATGTTACAGGTAAGGGGGATGTGTGCCTTGACCTTGCATCTTTTGCCGGGAAAACGCTGCTTGAAAAAGATGAGGAAAGGGATGCTGTTATATGTCCGGGACTTTCTGCATGGAAGGACAATTTGATGTCAACCGGGATTGTCGGAAGACCTGGAGATCTTTACCCTCTTATACTTGATGAGGAAAACAGGCTTTATCTTTATCGTTACTGGGAATATGAAAAAAAACTTTCTGATTCTATAAAGGAACGTACCAGAGAAGATATTTGCGGCTTAAATTTATCGCTTATAAAAGACAGCACAAAGAGGCTTTTCCCTGAAACAATAGATAGCGATATTAACTGGCAAAAGGTTGGCGCCATAGCTTCGGCTTTTAAGAAGTTCTGCGTTATTTCCGGCGGGCCGGGAACAGGCAAAACTACAACAGTTGCAAAGATCCTGGCGCTTTTATTAGAGCAGGCAGGTAAAGAAGAAAACCTTAGAATTTTTCTTGCTGCTCCAACAGGAAAAGCTGCGGCAAGGTTAAGTGAGTCCATCAGAAACATTAAAGAAAAGCTTGATTGCAAAGATTCTATCAAAGCAGCCATACCAGAGGAAACTTTTACAATTCACAGAATGCTGAAAACTATTATTGGATCTCCTTTTTTCCGTCATAATTCTGAAAATCCCCTTTCTGCCGATATTGTTGTAGTAGATGAAGCCTCGATGGTTGACCTGCCTTTAATGTCAAAACTCATACAGGCAGTCCCAATTGATGCAAGGCTCATACTAATAGGAGACAGCGATCAACTGGCATCGGTGGACCCCGGTTCAGTACTTGGCGACATTTGCGGCAGCAGCCATGTTCGGGGATTTACAGCAAATTTTATTAATAAAGTTGAAGAATTAACAGATGAAAAATTTACCGATTCTATCAAAGAATATAAAGAAATAAAGGTTTTACATGACTGCATTATTCTTTTGAAAAAAAATTATAGATTTGCTGCCGGCAGCGGAATCGGCGGATTAAGTCATGCCGTTAAGCTCGGAGACATTAATAAATCTTTATTTCTGCTGAAAAATGAGAATGACAGAAGTATAATGTTTGAAAAAATATTGGCGGCTGATAATTTCAAACAAATTCTTACGGATAAAGTCATTGAGTTTTATTCAGAGTATCTCAAAACTGATGATCCTGGCATTGCGCTTGAACTTTTTAATCGATTTAAAATACTGTGCGCTGTAAAAATAGGGCAATTCGGGGTCTATGCAGTAAATGCAATTATCGAACAGATATTGAGCCGTGAAAATCTAATACAGACTGAAAATTTATGGTATAGAGGCAGGCCGGTTCTCATAACCAGCAACGACTATAAACTCGGCCTTTTTAACGGGGATATCGGCATAACCATGCCAATTCCAGACTCTGCCGGCAATGATATGCATGTATTTTTTCCTGGAACTTCCGGCGAATTGAGACATTTTTTGCCTTACAGATTGCCTCAGCATGAAACGGTTTATGCGATGACTGTTCACAAGAGCCAGGGATCTGAGTTTGAAAACCTTTATCTTATTTTGCCGGATAAAGATTATTCCGTACTTTCAAGAGAACTTATTTATACAGCTATTACAAGGGCCGGCCGGAGTGTAACAATATTGGGTAAAGAAGAAGTCTTAAAAACTTCGATATCCAGGGTAATTGAGCGCAAGTCCGGTCTTCATGATTCTCTTTGGGGATAAAAGCCCCGAAGTTTTTTTTGCATCTCAAGAATATAGCCCCACCCTCTTAAATTCCATTATTGTTTTGAGTTGACACCCGCTTAAAGTGGGTATAATATACCTACTATGAAAGCCAGATTGATTTATCATGTAAAGGAACTTACTGAAGCTGGTGATATTATTGAAATCAAGATCTGGCAAGTTCCAAAATCAAATGATAAACCACATGGTGTCAAGTATTCTTTGGCCTATATCCGTGGCGGCAAGAGGGTCGTCGGGTACGACAACGCAGAAGGAAAAGGAGATCACAAGCACGTTGGAAGTAGTGAAATACCATATGAGTTCAAGAACGTAGATCAACTGTTTGCAGACTTCTACAGGGACATAAAGCGCTTACGAGGCGAAAAGCATGAAAGTTAAAAATATAAGAATTACTATCAAGTCCACAGAAGAGTTTCTTGAAGAGGCTAATGATACCATGAAAGAAATCATGGCGGGCGAGAAGATCTTCTCGAAGAAGGGCCTCTATTTTGAAAACTTAAGTACTATGAGAAAAGCCCTCACCCCCAAGCGCTTGGAGTTGCTACACGCCATAAAAGAAAAGAGGCCGAAATCCATGTATGAACTGGCCAAGCTGACGAATCGAGACCTTAAGAATGTTATTCAGGATTTAGCTTTCTTGGAAAGGCTGGGTCTCGTTGAATTGAAAAAGAACAAGGATAAGAGAGCCAAGGGTACACCGTCAGTTGAGTATGATAAAATTCTGCTCGAGATCGCGGTCTGATGGGCATTCTATGAGTCCCTCAATTATAATTTATAATTATATGCCGACCTCCCCAAATCCCACAGTTTCTTCCTGTCTTGTTCATCCGTCTGTAAATCAATATTAGTCTGTAAATGCATCATATTTAATATCTTTCCCAGATCCAATCCTGCTTTTCTTTCTCATTTTTTAATTGCTCTATAATCCACCAACGTTTGAAACAATAGGGATTATGCTATCCTATTTTGATTTTAGGACAATGCGACGGCTTGTCTTCGAGTCCCTATATTTTTCGATGTCGAACTTTATGCCAATTCCCCGAAGTTTTTTGTATATTCTGTCAAGAATGTAGACCCCGACCCTTATCTTTTCTGACCCTCATGTCCTGTTCCATCTATTTCATCTTGGAGTTTGTATACATAATTTTTTATTCTGATAGAATACGAATGCTATGATCGGAAATAGTCTCTTCAACTAAGAAGTGCTCCAATCTCCAATTGTTTCACCGCGGAATTTGAAATCCACGGTCAGTTCGATACCGGAATCTGTCCAGTCAAGTGCCTTCAAAGATGGAATAGTATAATCATCTAATGCGTCTTGTAGTGCTTCGTGCGTTAATCTATTCTTTGAATCACCATAAGATAGATCTTTTCTAGGAATGTATTCAATCCTGAAATGTAAGCTATTTTCGTCGGGTTCGCTGATCTTTGCCAATGCAATGCTTTGCAGCCATATCTTGTCTTTAATACTTTCTAGACCTGTCTCACGTTCCCATGTTTGGATTTCGTCACAGAAGCGTAAGAGACAGGCCAATGGTTGTTCCGTATATTTCAGTCTCTTTTCTTCATCAAACTTAATTTTGTGAAGGGCACAGGCGATTGCGGCACAGGTTATTGATTTTTTGATTTTTGGGTCACGGTATTTATCGAGTAAAGTTATCGCTGAAAGAATCCCATGATTAAGACTATCTTTCCAGGCCTGCTCTATTTTTATTGCATACTCACCTCCAGCATCTCCTTCTAAGTTTACTAAATGTTCTGCCAATAATTTTTTCCGTTCATTTATATTGTGTGATGGAATGAGGTTAACTTCCTTGCTACCCCAAGGATACTCCTTTAATATTTTATTTGTATTATCAACCAAAACATCGAGTTTTTCACCAAGTAGGCCAAAATCATGAAAGAGGGAAGCCAGTATCCAGGATCGATTTATTAGCTTTCTTGACTCTTTTTTTTCTTTTTCGGAGAGTCTAAGAAAGTCAATTATTCTTTTCGCATTAACTTCTTTGTCCAGAATCTTTGAGTTTAATATGTAGTATCCGAGCCAGTAAACATTCAGTACATGCTTGGCATGCCCCCATGCTTTCGGGCTACTAACAAGCGCCATAATATCCTGCTTCAAAAATGAACTCGTCATTATCTTAAATATTGCCGGGGGCAAATCTAGGTTTTTCGAAATGTCACGAAGTTCTTTTGCCATATCGTTAATGTTTTGATGAGCAGTCAATTGTGGGTAAATATTCGGCTTACTTCTTCATGAGTTAATTTTTCAGCAAAACTCTAAATTTGTTAACAAGAGGATATACCCAAATATCTTTAATGGGAACACTGATTTTCCCGGGTGGTCCAAGTTTTCCACGGCCTTTGGTTTGTCCGACATTGATCCAGTTGGCTGCTTTATAGCAAGTGCCGGCAAATTGATTTTTTTGCACAAAAGATTCCAGCAACACTGGTCGGATATTATATTTTTCTTCCCAATCATCCTGAAGACGGCGTGCTGTTAATGAGAGTATTTTTGATGCAAGATTTTTCGATTTTATCCATGGTAAAATAAGGAATCGGGCATTATTTACAATCAAATTTAAATTCTTCTTTCGCTGGTCATGATTCCATCCAATGAATTGATCTCTTGGTGCAGTTTGCCATGCAGCTGCACCAAAGCCCGTCAGCGCAATAATTTGTTTACCTGCCGCAATAAAATAGCGAAGCTGAGCTCCAGGCAGGGGAGTATATCCAAGATAATGATATCGCTCAATATACTCATTCCATAAAGCTGAGGTAGTTTTGGTGACCATCTGTAAATGCAGTTGTGGCAGATGATTGACAGAGCATACAACTAGGCATTGTGGGTCAGTTGCGGACGTGAACTCAATCTTTTTTAGGGGCGCTTTGGCATGGGTGGGAGGGGGCAGCGCTATTAATCCATCTTTGTGCATACGCAGCATGGCAACACGGCACGACATATCCTTAAGTTTACCGTCAGGTTTGAGCCATTGAAGCGTCCGGCATACTTCTTTGGAAAGCCGCTTCCGATTAAACTCGGGATTTTGTTTTATGAGGGATCGAATCTGTTTAAATTCTTTGGGAGTAAAGTCCCGACCACAGTAGCGGGTCATCATGTGTCGGGTGGCCTGGAAAGTTTATGTTGACGTTCTTTATCCATTTTCCAAGGAAGAAAGGAGGATAAATCATCAGGTGCCTTACCATGGTTTTCCGCACAAGCAGTCAAGTATGATCTCAGCCAGTGATTGCAGTTGAGACCACATAAAACTATGGTTTGAAAAATTGAAAACATTATAGCTGCTAACTGAGAACTCCAGAGGCTTCCTGAGCCATAAAAATTTTTACGCCCTGTTACAGGATTGCGGATGGATCGTTCTCCTTTATTATTGTCCATCGGCACTTCAGGATGATCTGCAAAAACGTTCAGACCTTCCCAGTGGTTCTGTAGGCTTGTCAAAATCTTATATTTAACGCTGGACAGCAGATCTAAATCAAGATCATCAGGATTGTGTGACTCTATAAAAACATCTCGTTCTTTGGCTATTGCATCCATTTTCTCAACGAGTTTCTCATGCTGCTCTTTGAATGATGCAGGTTGCCATTGAATGGGAAGCTTTTGATCAAATTCTTTACAACGCAAATTGTTAATGTGGTAAAGTTCTCCAATCTTTTCAACCCATAACAGTACCCACTCTTCCAAATCCGGGTACTTTTTGCCTGCGTCCAAAAAATCACGACGAACATGAGCCCAGCAAAAAGCCAGAATTATAAAGTCCAGTTGTTTTGCCATTGATTTATAGGCGCTGTATCGGTCACAAACAACAATGATTTTTTGATGCTGTATGTTTTTAAAATGCTCTATCGGTACGTCTGCACCACGGCCCGGTGCAATCTGGAAAAACACGACTGATGCAGAACGACTGACCCATAACCACCAGCGATTGCCGACTTTGCCATCAATACTCTCAAAGACTTTCCAACTGCTTTCATCATTATGGAATCTGTCTTCTGTCATTTGCTGGCTGTAAAATGCATCGTAAACAGGCTGAAACAACTCTTTGAGATTTTTTAAACCACCCGCAATGCTTCCGGGAGAAATAGGTGAACCCAGCTCTGCATACTGATTCAGAAGACGATTGGTCGGCTGGCAGTAGTGAAATTTATTTAAAAGAACTGCTTTCCAGATCGAAATTCCGTATGGACTTTTCGGGATAACCTTGGGAGGCATTGGCGCTGTGATTGTATTGGGA
>Ga0255424_1027_pt1 | contig 35192 bp, 28 predicted proteins | sample ANMaggSeSYBR02F3_FD_182670 | JGI IMG/M metagenome (GOLD analysis project Ga0255424, IMG submission 182670) | Sediment cell enrichment communities from methane seep in Santa Monica Basin, California, United Staets - ANME aggregate JGI... | ecosystem: Environmental > Aquatic > Marine > Cold seeps >... | reverse complement strand
TAAGAATTGCGATTCAATTTTCATGCCAATTGGTGATTTTTTAGATAAATAATTTGTATGATCTTTAAACTTTCGTAAAAAACGGTGAAACTTTAGTTTCATAAAACAGGGTAATTAAATTTACAATAAAGGAACTGATGTGGCTCGTGCTTTGAGAATAGCTTTCCCCTATGCGTTCTATCATGTAACTTCACGCGGAAATGAACGCAAAAATATTTTCAAAAGCAAAACTGACAGGGAGAAGTTTCTCGAATATCTTGAGTCAGCTACGCAAAGATATGATGCGGTAATTCACGCATACTGTCTGATGGATACCCATTATCACCTGCTGATTGAGACGCCTTCAGGTAACCTGTCGCAGATTATGCGGCATATCAACGGTGCATATACAACCTATTTTAATGTAAAGCGCGCAAGATCAGGTCATTTATTTCAGGGGCGTTATAAGGCGATCCTTGTTGACATTGATGAATATGCGAAAGAGCTTTCACGCTACATACATCTTAACCCTGTCAGAGCGAAAATAGTTGAAACACCGGAGGAATATAACTGGTCAAGCTATAATTCCTATATCGGCAAGCAAAAGCCTGCCGGATGGCTATACAGAGATTTTATACTTGGTTATTTTGGCAAAAAGATTTCAACCGCCCAGAAAGAATATCAAAAATTCGTAACCGCACTTGTTAACACAAAATATGACAGCCCTCTGGATGAGGTGGTAAGTTCAACATTGCTGGGCAGCCATGATTTCATAGCATTTATCAAAGATAAGTTTTTATCAGGTAAAAAGCCGGATAAAGAGATGCCTGCTTTAAAAAAACTGGTCCCAAAAGTATCCATGCAGGACATTTTTGATGAAGTGGAATCTGTTTTCAGGAAAGAAAAGGGCTTGTCAAGGAATGTAAAAATGTATCTTTGTCAGAAATATACGGGCGAGACATTAAAAGGTATCAGCATCCATTTCGGCATTGGACAATCCGGCGTATCCCAGGCGAGCAGGCGTGTTGCACAAAAAATCGAAAAAGATAAAAAGCTGAAAAGAAAGATCGATAAAATAGAAAAGGAAATAAATCTGTCAAAAATGAAGACGTGACACTTATGTTTGTTACATAATATTTAAAATTTTGAAGCAATTGCCCTATATCATTCTGCCATTTTCTTTACAAATATCATTATTATGATAATATATTGTCAAAATTATGACAGGAGGAATTATGCCATTAATTAGACCTATATCTGATTTACGTAATCGGGCTATGGAAATATCTGAGCTTTGCCATAAAGAGGGCCAACCCGTGTTCATAACACGGAATGGGAAAGGGGACATGGTAGTTATGAGTTTGGCCCATTATGAGCGTCTTCAGTGCTTACTTGAATTGTATCAAAAACTTGGAGAAGCAGAGTCATTAGGTGCATCTGGTGAGCAGGGAATCACTCATGAAAAACTTATGAAGAAGCTAAAAGAAAAAATCAGATGAGTGGTCCATTTGAAATCCGGTATTTGTCTACAACGGAAAATGATTTGGATAATATTTTTGATTACATTATGAAGGATAATCCATCTGCTGCTGTTTCCCTGCTCGAAAAATTTGATTACTCAATTTCTCAATTGGCCATTAATCCGGAAATTGGGGTAGTTCCAAAAGATTATCGACTAAAAAAGCTGGGATATAGAATTCTGATAATTGGAAAATATCTTGTATTTTATGTGGTGAAAGCCAACACTGTTCAGATACGACGAATTATTCATGGTGCCAGGCAATACAGCTTTCTTCTTTAAATTTGAATTCCCTATAGAAAAAATGAAAGTCAAGATGTCCCCAATATGTCAAGAATGAAGACGCGACCCCTTGGGTTTGATCAAGACGCGACCCCTTGGGTTTGATCGCCGTAACTCAGTTCAGACGTTGTGTAGCCTTGCGACATTCTCCAATTCGCCATATTTTTTTATCTTGACTTTATCTCATAATGCGATATGTGTATAAAAGTATGCATGTTATTACCAAAAAACGACTTGATGAATTCGCAAAAGTCCACCCTGATTGTCGTAGTGCTCTTGAAACATGGTACCGGATTGTAAAAAACAACAATTTTAGTTCATTCACTAAACTAAAAGAGCATTTCCCTAATGCTGATATGATAGGCAAATTGACTGTATTTAATATCGGTGGAAACAAAGTACGTTTGGTTGCAGCAATACATTTCAACCGAAATAAGCTTTATATCCGTTATGTATTAACACATACAGAATATGACAAAGATAAATGGAAGGAATAAAGCATGGCCATGTATAGCCTGAGTGAAATATCAAATAAATGGCAACCTTTAGCTCCCTTTTTATCAGTTCCGCATACAGAGGTTGAATACGATAATTTGTCAGCCTTTTTAGATCAATTGATTGATGACATTGGAAATGATGAAAGCCATCCATTAGCCGCATTGATGGATACGGTTGGAACATTAATAGAAGCTTATGACGAGGAGCATTTTCCTTTTTCAGAAGGCAATCCACTCGATGTTTTAAAATATCTTATAAAAAAGCATCATCTTTCACAAAGTGATTTGCCGGAATTAGGCAGTCAGGGAGTTGTGTCTGAAATCTTATCAGGAAAACGAAGTTTAAATGTTCGTCAAATCAAACTTCTTAGCAAACGCTTTCATATATCACAGTCGACTTTTTTGTAAAATTGGCTGCACATGGGGATAGGGACGCCCATCGCTGAGCGCCCCTCCCACACCACCGGACTTACGGATCACGTATCCGGCGATTCGGCTGGGCACCGTTCGGGCATTCGCCGGGGTGAGTCCTCCGTGGTGTTCACGGCTCGTTTCTCCTGCGGCTACCGTGCCCTCTGCTGACTTCGTCCATGCGGTCGGAGCAGGTTGCCCTGCCCTCAGCCATTTTCTGCCGCATGCGGCATCCCGTGGCGCATGGAAGACCTCCCGGGGTAAACACACGTCTTTCAGCACGTAAGCGCCGAGTATACGGACATTGCTTATAATGGATAGGGGACTTTACCTTGTGTTGCAGGCTCGTCCTTAAGACGTGTGCCGTGCCCGGCACACAACAAAGTGCTGCTCCCGACGCTTGTTCCTCGCGCCGGAGAGCACAAGCGAAGAGCGCAGTTAAAATTCAGGTTAGGAACGTGGACGAAATAACTTCCACAAGTAGGCGCATAGATTTGGGTCAAATTCGTTCGATCTCAGATCACAAAAGTTGATGGAATAGCGGGCTATTTTGATATTTTTGTGATTTGAGATCGGGCAAAGGTGGCCTGAAGCTGTGATGCATAGTTGGGGAAGTTATTTCGTCCACGTTCCTTAGGTAACATTTAATCTTTTCAAGATCGATAGGCAAAAAGGCCGAATCTCTTGCCATATCTTTTTCTAAATAGAAGTGGAACTGATAGGGTTAAACGGTTCGATTAGGCATGGAAAAATTCTTGCAAAGATGCTAAAATTAATTTAAGACACTTTCACGATTTCAGAAGAACTGCCATTAGAAATATGGTCCGCTCTGGAGTCCCCTAACGTGTAGCCATGATGATTTCAGGACATAAGACGAGATCAGTCTTTGACCGATATAATATTGTAAATGACACTGACCTCAAACTTGCTGCCAAACAGCAAGATAATTCCCTAAAATCCGTCGCGGGCACAATTTCGGGCACAATTCACCAAATCGACGAGAAAATTAAGGTAAATTGTGAGACCTAACAAATTGTTTTTCTTACTAAATGCCCCCGTAGCTCAGTGGATAGAGCATTGGATTCCTAATCCATGTGCCGCAAGTTCGATCCTTGCCGGGGGCACCAATGATTTCAAGGAAACATCGCTTCAGCGGCGGCCGTTGGTAAAAGGGAGCACTGGGTGTAAATTATGAAAACCTATTTTGAATGTATTCCATGTCTTATCCGACAAACTTTTGAGGCTGCCAGGCTTACAACTGATGATAAGGCGATCCACGAGCAAGTCATCCGTAAGATATTGCGCGCTGCAAGCGAGATGAATCTGCGAGAATCTCCCCCGTTTATGGCACAACGTATCCACCGCCTGATTCGTCAGATGACAGGCGACAACGACCCGTACCGTGACATCAAGGATCGTTTCAACCATTTCGCTTTAGAGCTTTATCCAGAGCTCAAAGAGCGGGTCGAGCGGTCTCGCACGCCATTGGATACGGCAATTCGCCTGGCGATTGCGGGTAATATCATCGATTCTGGTGTAAATCTTCATATAAACGAGACTCTGGTTCACAATTCAATTGAGCATGCGTTAACATCGCCGCTTGCAGGAGATCCGGAACAATTTCGCAAAGCAGTATCAAAGGCGAATGATATTCTCTATCTGGCGGACAACGCCGGGGAAATTGTTTTTGACCGCTTGCTCATCGAGCAAATGCCGTCCGAAAAAATAACCCTTGTAGTGAAGGGGAGTCCGGTCATTAATGATGCTTGCCTTGCTGACGCCCAGGCGACAGGCATAGCTGATCTTGTTGAAGTTATTGATAACGGTTCTGACGCACCTGGAACCATCCTGGATGAATGTTCGGAAGAATTTAAACGGCGGTTTGAAAATGCTGATCTGATCATAGCCAAGGGGCAGGGAAACTACGAGACACTCAGTGATGTTAAAAAAGACATTTTTTTCGTGCTCAAGGCAAAGTGTCCGGTCATCGCTCACCACATCGGCTGTGAAGTGGGAAGTCTGGTCTTCCTCGGAAGCGCCAGGGGCAAGGACTATGGTGGAAAAAAGATCTAATGAAAAAGGTGATCGTCTGTGAAGAATTCAGAAATACATACTGACGACAGGAAGAACAATACTCTTACCAAAGAAGCCAAACAGATTGAGCGGGTAGCTCTTTATGCGCTACTCATTAACTTTGTGCTCACAGGAATCAAATGCGTACTCGCATACTTTTCGGGCAGCCTGGCAGTTGCCGCAAGTGCAATCGACTCCGCAACTGATTCTGTCGCTTCTCTCACTATATTAGGCGGCCTAAAATTATCGACCCGCAAAAGTCCCACGTTTCCGTATGGATTGTACAAGATTGAAAATGTAATCTCGGTGATTATGGCGATATTCATCTTTTTTGCAGGATACGAAATCGTCCGCAACATTCTTTCACCAAGTGCAGAACCGCCGACTATTACGTTGGGGCTCATCGGCTGGTTATCAGCGGGAATATTGATCACGTTTTTGTTTGGACAGTATGCGATTTCTGCAGGCAAACGAACTAAATCGCCGACCCTGATTGCCGAGGGCCGCCATCGTCAGGTTGATGTGCTCTCTTCACTGGTGGTGGTGCTGGCGGTGGGACTTCACTATTTTGGATTGAATATAGATTTTTTTGGAATAACCATAGATCACATTGCAGCGGGACTGGTGCTTATTTTTATCGGCTATGCCGGATGGCAGATACTTTCCGATGGGATGCGCGTACTCCTCGATGCTTCCCTTGACCCTGAAACGCTGGAACAGATACGAAAAATTATCGAGTCACAACCAATGGTAACGGAGATTCGACGGCTGGCCGGCCGGAACGCGGGCCGTTACCGCTTCCTGGAAACAGAGGTGGTTTTGCGTACCGGCAATCTGAAAAAGGCCTATGCAATCAGTCAACATATCGAAGCGGACATCAGAAAACAGATACCCCTGGTAGAGCGGGTGGTGATTCACTATGAGCCCCAGGTGCGTGAACATCTGCGTATTGCAGTACCGCTTGCAGATACTCTGGGTCACGTCAGCGCTCATTTTGGAGAAGCGCCATATTTTGCCATGCTGCTCTTGCGTTTGGCTGACGGGAACATTGAACAGCAGGAGGTAGTAACCAATCCGCATACTAATGTCCCTAAGGCCAAAGGAATTCGTGTGGCCGAGTGGCTGGTTGAGCATAAAGTTGACGTGGTGGTGGTAAAAGAGGATTTACATAAAAAAGGGCCGGCATACGTTTTCGCTGATGCCGGGGTAGAGTTACAAGTATCTGCGGCCGGCCGGCTGAGTGAAATGATTGACTTCTTTAGAAAGCAAGTGGTCGTCAGCGACCAGAGTTGACGAAAGGCGGTCTTCAGCCTAAGGAACGTGGACGAAATAACTTACTCAACTATGCATCACAGCTTCAGGCCACCTTTGCCCGATTTCAAATCACAAAAATATCAAAATAGCCCGCTATTCCATCAACTTTTGTGATCTGAGATCGAACAAATCTGACCCAAATCTATGCGCCTACTTGTGGAAGTTAATTCGTCCCCGTTCCTAACCAGCCTGACTTTATTAAATTCCTGAACTTGTTTACGGCATCGAAGGTAAGGCTGAAGGCTTTTAGAGAAAAGACTCATAAAACCCAAGAATGGGTGCAATACAAAAAAGTAACATAAATTATATCAAGTAATCGTTGAACCCGTCTAATGTCGAATGTCGAACAAGGAATGTCGAATTACGAAGGAAGGTACTTAATAATTTAAAAAAACATCCACACTTCGACATTCAATATTCCCTGTTCGACATTCATTATTCAATTGGCGCTTCCTGGCACCGAAATGGTCACGTTTCGTTCTATGTAACTTTTTTGTATTGCACCCCCAAGAATAGCATAGCTATTCAAGTATACTGTCCACAAATACGGATTTTGCGGGGGATATCAGTATCCTTCAGTCTTAAGCCTTCAGGCTAATAACCTGAGCAGTTACGAAAAGGATTTATATATGAAAATAGCGGTAAGCGGAAAAGGGGGTGTAGGAAAAACGACATTTGCTGCTCTTCTTATACGTATTCTAGATGAGGAAGGAAAGCATGTTCTGGCAATAGATGCAGATCCTGATGCAAACCTTGCAGCAGCTATAGGTATTGATGATTCTGATAAAATAGCTGCTATTTCTGAAATGAAGGAACTTATTTATGAAAGGACAGGAGCAAAACCAGGGGGAATGGGCGGCTTTTTTAAGCTTAATCCCAAAGTTGACGACCTCCCCGACACCTTATCCGTAAAATTAAACAACATTAAGCTCATACGAATGGGAGGTATTAAAAAGGGCGGATCCGGATGTATATGCCCTGAGAGCACACTTCTTAAGGCACTTATAACACATATTGTTCTTCAAAGGAATGAGGTTGTGGTAATGGATATGGAGGCAGGAATCGAACATTTAGGAAGAGCTACCGCCAGGGCGGTAGATAAACTTATTGTAGTGGTAGAACCAGGGCGTCGAAGTATCGATACCGCAGAACGTATTAAAAAACTGGCATCAGAAATCGGGCTTACTAATATTAAGGTTGTTGGAAACAAGATACGCAACGATAAAGATAAAGAATTTCTAAAAAAACATCTTTCTGATTTCGATTTTATAGCTTTCCTGCCATATGATAACGCTTTAATTGAAGCAGACCTTAATGGAATATCACCATTTAATACAGATTCGCCCGCAAAAGCAATTGTAAAAAAAATGGTAACTACTCTGGTTCACGGTTCACGGTTCAGGGATAGAGAGCTATGAAATCGGAATCGAACCTCTCTTTCATCAGTTTATCATCAGTTTAACCTTGAACCACGGAACTTTGAACCTGAACAGTGAACCTCGGAACCTGAAATAATGTATAGAAAAAGATATCCGGTTAGACATAAAAAAAAAGAGCATCAATTCAATAGAAGATCAAAATCACCGAAAATCAAGCCCGAAGCGGACACCAAATTAAAAAAGGTCTTCGCTTTAATAGGCGTGCCTGATAAAACAAAATTTAAACCGGACAAGTTCCAGCTCGAAGCGCTTTCTGCAATTAATAAAGCAGACTGCCTTGTTACCGCACCGACAGGGGCAGGTAAAACCTGGATAGCTGAACAGGCAATCTCTCTTATAGTAGAAAGAAGAGGAAGGTGCTGGTATGCATCTCCTTTAAAAGCTTTAACAAATTCAAAGTATAATGAATTTTCTAAAATCTTCGGCACGCGGAATGTCGGCATATTAACCGGTGACAGGAAAGAAAACCCTGATGCGCCAATCATTATTGGAACCACAGAGATTCTTCGTAACCAGTTGTATGATGCCATGCATTCAGGAGAAATATTATCCACTGACCTTGTGGTTCTTGATGAAGCTCATTTCATAGGCGACAAAGAAAGAGGGGTTGTATGGGAAGAAATAATGATTTATCTTCCTTCAAGGATTCCTCTCCTCCTTTTATCTGCCACAATCGGAAACGCAAAGCAGATAGCCAAATGGCTTTCATCAATACGCTCAAAAAAATGCATTGTTATTGAAGAAAAGAAGAGGCCGGTGCCGCTTTGCGCCCTTTTTTTTCATCCTTCAGGGACTCTTCTTCCCCTGGTATCGCAATCCAGCGTGAATAAAAAAAAGAAACTGTATAAAAAAGTTAACGATTATATTAGCAACAAATATTCCCAGCGTCTTGCTACTCAAGGCAAACTGCCGCCTTTTGGGGATATCTTGAATGTATTGAAAAAATATCGGCTACTACCCGCAATATTTTTTCTGAAATCACGGGCAGACTGTGACAATGCGCTTGATATGTGCATGAAAAACATTCTGCACGATCAGCACAGAAAAGCAGCAATTATCCAAAAAATTAATGAACTTGCTGAACTAAGTCCCCACATTACCAAGCATCGCCAGTTAAGGTATCTTGAAAATCTTTCAGTAGGGGCCCATCATAGCGGGCAGTTGCCTGCCTGGAAACTTGTTATCGAGGCACTTATGAATGACGGACTTCTTGATGCTGTTTTTGCGACGTCAACCATGGCTGCAGGAGTAAACTTCCCCGCCAGAACAGTTGTTTTCTTGAATTCAGACAGGTTTAACGGCATTGAATTTGTACCACTGAGTTCTACTGAATTCCATCAAATGACAGGAAGGGCCGGCAGAAGAGGCATGGATAATATTGGGTTTGCAACAGTACTTCCTGGAAAATTTATGGACATAAGGCTAATTGCAAAGCTTATATCTTCACCTCCTTCAGATGTATTAAGCCAAATTAGAATTAACTTTTCAATGGCCCTTAATCTCCTGTTGTCATACTCTCCCGACCAAATTAAAGATCTGCTTAAAAAATCTTTTTTCACATATTTAATCATGAAAGACAAAAAATCAGCCGGAAGATTTATAGAAAACAGCTATAATTATCTATCTAAGGATTTTCTTCGCCATCTCAATTTCTTAAAAAAAACAGGTTACGTAAAAAACAACGGAGAGCTGACTAAAGACGGGAAATGGGCTTCGAAGTTAAGAGTTGATCAACCTCTATTAATTGCTGAGGGTTTCAGGCTGGGAGTTTTCCCAGAATCAGATCCTGCGCTCCTTGCTGCCATGATATCATCATTTGTAGATGAAAGAAAAACAGAAAATAGAATTGATAAGGAATTTATGCCAAAAAGTCTTTTGTCAGTTTTTCTTAAAGTAACAAAGGCGCTCAGACCATTTTCCAAGCTTATGGTATCAAAAGGATTTGAGGCCAGACCCCTATTTTTAAGCCCGGCCGTCACTATCTATGCATGGGCAACAGGGCGACCCTGGGAAAAAGTTGTTTCAGTTGCCGAAATAGCAGAAGGAGATCTTGCCATGCTGATACTCAGGACTGCCGACAACCTCAGGCATATAATGGCGCTCGAACAATTTTTCCCTGAAGCTGCTGAAACTGCAAGAAAATCTATCAGGCTCATTGTTAAGGAGCCCGTAGCCTTCAGCCTAAACACCTGAGTAGTTAGGAACGTGGACGAAATAACTTACTCAACTATGCATCACAGCTTCAGGCCACCTTTGCCCGATCTCAAATCACAAAAATATCAAAATAGCCCGCTATTCCATCAACTTTTGTGATCTGAGATCGAACAAATCTGACCCAAATCTATGCGCCTACTTGTGGAAGTTAATTCGTCCACGTTCCTTACGAAGCATGTTTTATAATATTTATCTCAATTCTTGAGGCAAAAACAGCATATTGCGGTTGAAAATTTTTCGCCTGACTTTTACGACGCCATCAAATTTTGTCTTGATTTTTTATACAGAAATTGTAAAGTAGAAAAAAATTACACTATATTCGATTATTTTATGAAATTATTCTTCCTTTTAGAAAATGAATAAACTTATAATAAGCTCTTGCAACCATAGCTCAAAAAGAATTCCAGGTCTTTGGATTATTCTCGTAACATGCATCTCTCTGTTCGGTCTATGGCTCTCTGTCCAATGCTCTGCGGCCGGGCAAACGACCGACATCGTGCATGAATCTGCGTCCACAGATCCATCGAAGCAATCCGTCTCAGATACCGAAGCTGATCAATCAAAGCCTAAAAAAATCACCTGCCTTTCCATTATCTGGGAAGATTATAAGGGCAAAAAGCTATCTTATCCGTCTAAGTTGTTCGTCGATTCTGTAATGAAGGAGATCTATGTTACAGATTCCGGACATGGTAGAATATTGGTATATACCCACGACTTTTACCCGCTCCTTTGTATTGACGAATCAGATGGCATCGAAACCCCTATTGGACTGGCCGTTGATCCGGAGGGGTATCTTTTTGTTGCCCAGTCATCCGGGCCAAAACAGAAAAAAGCAAGGATATCGGTATTAAGTCCTTCATTAAAGTGGATGAAAGATATTTTTTTTGAGGTGGTTGAAGACTCGGACAGTTTTACCCCAAAAAACATTGCCATAAGCAAGTCCGGTCGGCTTTACGTGGCCGGCGGCAGTTTTTGCGGTGTGGTGGTTTTGAATAAGGAAGGAACATTTTCCCATCTCCTGAGCCCTGTTGACAGGCTGGGAAAAGGCGAAGAACAAAAAGCTACGATATGCGATGTGGAGATAGACAGCTCCGGCAGGATATACCTTTTGAGTGAAGACATGGGTCGTGTTTATGTCTATGATGACAAGGAGAATTTCTTGTTTAAGTTCGGTACAAAAGGTGGAAGCTCCGGCAAGTTGAGCCGTCCCAGGGGATTGGCTGTGGATGACCTCAGCAAAAGGATCTATCTGATCGACTACATGCGCCATACTGCAAATGCCTATTCAGAAGACGGGCGTTTTTTGTTTGAGTTTGGCGGCAGAGGCTGGGGAAAAGGATGGTTTCAGTACCCGTGCGATATTATCGTGGATACCTCTGGAAATGTGCTGATCGCGGACACTTTTAACCAGCGCGTGCAAGTCCTTAAAATAGAAGAGCTTTAATCCAGGAAATGTTATGAGCAAAATAATTGTGGCAAAGCCCTTGAAATTTCGTTTGATGATGGTTTTGCTGGCCGCGGTTTTTATCCCGGCGTGTATTTTCGAACCCACCTCGATGGACCTTCAACTATCCGATAAGGGGCAAATCTTTTTCTATCTTTCGTGTCCCCAGAAACCTACTTTTGATATCTCCTTTTCTATCTCGGGCATGAGCTTTATGAACAAGGAGGGAGAGTGGATCGATGTGGCTGTTGATAAGAGCATTCATTCCGCCGGGCTTGCGCAGAATCAGATCAAATTGCGTGAATTTTATCTGCCTGCCGGAAAATATGAACGGATAAGATGGACTATCTCTGAGGCAAAACTGAAAAAGGATGGAAAAATTTTCGGCCTGCCCCTCCTCCAGCCAGGTGGAAACCATTTCTTCGATATGGAGTTTTCTGTGTTTTCCGGTGAGAATTTCGCCCTTTTTGCAGACTGGAATCCGGAAGAGTCTGTTTTCGAAAAATATCTTTTCAGGCCAAAGATGACCTTGAGGAAACAGGGCATAGAGATTAAAAATATTTTACTCTATGTCACGAGCTCAGGCTCGGACTGCGTTACCGTTATAGACAGACAGAAGGATAGGGTGGTGGCAACCATTGCGGTAGATCAATCGCCTATGGGAATTGTGGCAAGCCCGGATGGGGACAAGATATATGTAGCCAATTCCGGCTCTAACAACATTTCGGTTATCGATACTGGTTTAAACAGGGTAATCAACAAAATTGCCAATTTTGGATATAGCCCTGCTGAACTCGCCCTGTCCGAAGATGGCCTGATACTCTACGCAACTAACCCGAATTCAGACAATATTTCTGTTATAGATACTCTTTCCAATATAGTAACCGGTTGCATATATGTGGGAAACAACCCTGCAGACATCGTAGTCGACCAAGACAGACGCAAGGTCTATGTGGCAAACAAAGCGTCAAATTCCGTGTCGATTGTCAACGTGAACACCAGCGCTGTGGAAGATACAGTAACAGTCGGTTTTAATCCCACCGGCGTGGCCATTCACCAGGATAAGCTATATGTGACCAATACAGGTTCAAACAGTATCTCTGTGATAGACATCCCGTCGTATTCGGTCACAAAAACGATATCTTTGAGTCAAAAACCCATGTGGCTTGTGTCCGGCCTGTCCGACCGGATCTACGTATCCGGCGTCGACAACGAAGTTTCCTTTATATATCCCTCCATGGACATGACTACCAGGAATATATCGGTTGGTGACCTTCCTTCACAGATGACCGTCGATTCATTGAGAAGAAAACTTTATGTGGTCAATACCATGTCAGAGGATATATCCGTCATAGACCTTGCAACAAAACGACTGAAAACAGTCATTCAGGTTGGGAGAAGGCCGCATGGAATTGCTCTTATTGAGCCCTAAGGCTGGGGATTGGATGATTTGCGGACTTGACAATTGAGGCGGAGCACAAATTAACAAATTAACAAATTAACGAATTAACGAATCTATGAAATTGAAATTCTGGATTGTTATTTTTTTGCTGACACTGGTCTGCTTTCGGGGAGTCTGTACTGGAGATGATATCGGTGGCTCGGCTGACCTTAGTTATCGCTCAACCGAAACAAAGACCGGTGAAGCAGAGGAAAGCTCATGGAGCTTTACCCAAAACTATAATCTTCAGGCAACCAAGGAATTCAATCCTAAAGTCAACTTTGCCGCTAATCTCGGCATTAATATAAACGAGACAAACGATACCAAAACAACGCTGCTGACACCGGATATAAGGCTAAATCTAAGGAACGAATATTTTGATGCTGATACGGGCTATCGGATCACTGAAAAAGGCCTTGATATCTTAACCATGATTGCAGATGAAGACCACTTTACGACCGAATCGTGGAATGTAAATTTCTCCACAAAGTCCGAGAAATATCCCAAAGTGCAACTCCGTTACAATGAAGACATAAACTATGACCATCTGGCAGTACACGATACAGACAGCAAAACCACTAATTTTTCCGGAACCGCTGACTATACATATCGATTTTTGAATTTTAACTACGAGTATAGAAACAATGTTTTGGACGATTACGTTACAGAAGCCATCACAGAGACCGATACCCATTATGGAAGATTCGATTTCAGAAAGTCATTCTGGAAAAACAGGATCTCAACCTCAGGAAGCTATTCGATCACAAACACAAAGACGGAAACCGAAACAGGGGGGCAGGATGTTGAGTTTGCTGAAAAAAAGAGTCCCTCAGCCGGATTATATGCCGACGACCCTCCTGCTCCGCTCAACGTAATGCTTACATCTCGTGACTCGCTCATAGATGGCGACAAGGCCACAAGCACGGGGATTGAAATCGGCCTGAGTGCTAATATCGATCAGAACATGGGGTTGTACCTGACTTTTCCCACTGAGGTCGGCAAAATCTACGTTTACACAACCACGCCCGATATTAACTTTAATGATAGTTTCTACACTTGGGCTGTGTATTCGAGTAGTGACAACACTACATGGACACCGATAAACGTTGCAGCCACCTTTGATTATGATGCGAACCAGAAGCGGTTTGAGATCTCTTTTACCAAGACGACGGCCCGGTACTTTAAGGTAGTAAACACAGCAAACGATGACAGAGCTCTTGAGGTAACAGAGATCGAGGCGTACAGCCTTATCCAGGGCGCTTACACGAAAGAGAACACCACACAAACCACACAGGCCAATCTTAGATATAAGCCCATGGATTGGCTCTCTTTTACGTATGATTTTACACAGGACGAGCGGAAAACCAACCTGGCCAACCTGGATCAGGAAGAGTCGGAAAAAATCAGGCGTCTGGCCCACAGCATGAATTGCCGTGTGGAAAGAGAGCTTCACAAGTATATTACAGCTTGGGCACAGTATGGAAGGCGGATGGAATACGATTCTGAGGCAGAGGCAGAGGATACGATAACCGATACCTATCTGCTGCACTTTCTTTTTTCTCCCCTTACAACCCTTAATACCGATCTTTCTTTAAATCACACGCTATCAAAAGAAGACGGCAAAACCGAGTCAAAGAGCTCATCTGCATTGCTTCAGATATCAGCAAAACTCCGTGAGGGAGCGAATCTGAATGTGGATGCAAACATCACCCGTTCGGAAAATTATGTCAGTCAGTCCGAAACAACCACCAAGTCTATTAGCTCAGATCTGCGTCTTGAACTCACCCGAATGTTGACAGCCGAAATTGAGTATGATACAAATTGGACGGAAATACAAAAATCAGAGCTGGATGGTGATACAACGGGCCGAACCTCCAACGCCAGGATCATATTTTACTGGCGGCCCTCTCACGATTTTTACCTCAGAGCCTCCTATGATATTGACAGGGATGAAAAGTCAGGGGAGGAAACCACTCAGCAGCTATATAACATGAACTGGTTGATGACCGAAAAGATGCAGCTTGACATGGGGTATACCTTAAACAGAAATGATACTGTCAGCTCAAATTACTCTGTCAATCTTTCCTGGAATTTGAGCCGGGTCTTTACATTAAGGTTTGGCTATGACTGGAGTCGCCAGCAAGAAGATATGACTGAAACAACACAGACTTTTATCACGAATCTTTCAGCAAGGTTTTAAACTATGGAGAACAAATGAATAGTATAAGTTGGATCAAGCAAACAATTCTTTTACTTGCGTTATTGCCGATATTGTACAATTGTAGCGGGCCTATGAGTTATATCCACCCTACGGCAGATCTTACATATATTAAAGCAGTAGCCATTGTGCCTTTGAAAAACCTGACTCAGGAAAGGGCTGCAGAAGGCAAGGTAATGAATGTCGTGGCTGCGGAGATGTTAAGGCGGGGGGTATTCGATGTTGTTGAATTTGGAGAGGTAGATAAGGTCATGAGGGAAGAGGGAATTAAGGAAACAGAAGGCGTCATCAGTAAAAGCGTTGCCGAACGGGCCGGAAAGCGGCTGAATATTCAGGCCTTTATTGTAGGGGCGGTTGAAGAATACAGTATGTCGCAGGCAGGGAGCGGTTCTTATCCGGAAGTCGCTGCCTCTTTAAAGCTGATAGATGCAAACTCCTATAAGATCCTCTGGGAGTCGACACACAGTGTAAAAGGAGCAACCATTCAGGATCAGCTCTTCGGTATCGGCAAAAAGAGCCGTAGCGACCTTTGCAGAAAGTTGGTTGAGGAGATGTTTGATACCCTGTTTGGTGGCAGATAGAGGGATTGTCGTTTGAAGTTATTTTCGTGTTTATAGATTTTCAGAAAAATAATTTCACTGTGTTATCAGTCAAAATCTTCGACGACGTACACATCAGCACGATTTGCTCAGATTTTTCCTTCCAGCCTTGTGAAATGAATTATCTGAAAGTCTATAGGTGATAACATTTTTTGTTCATCCAGATATTTTGCTGTCGAGGTTTCAATTTCGTGAAAAAACATCTGTTCATCGTAGCAGCTATTTTAGTTTTTTCGCTCCATGGGTTGTCAGATCGTATTTTGGCTGCGGATAATGTGGTAAAAATAAAGAGAATAGCTCTAATGCCTTTCGACACATTTACCGTCGAAGATGTGTCAATTGATATGACACGTTTTATATCGGATTGTCTTATAAAAAATGAATTTGAGGTTATTTCTCAAGATATCCTGGAAAATTTCCTTGCCAAAAGAAGAATCCGTAGAACGGAATTTTTGGACAAATCGACTATCAGAGAAATGGGCACTGCTTTAAAGGCGAATATCTTGATGCTCGGGTCTGTTGATCTCCTTAAAGATGGTGAAAACCCACAGATAGCCATGAATGCCCAGATGATCAATTGTTTTGATAGCTCTGTTGTCTGGGCCAGCTCTATTTCACGCACTGGTGACGACTTTGCCACATTTCTCGGTATAGGCAGGATAACTTCTTTGCAAAAGTTGATAGGAATCACAGTGGAGGAACTCTTAACCAACTTGCCCTCTACCGTTAACATCATCGTCGATATGGGCAGCTCATCCATAACCCCCATTGAAATCGGCTACGCAGGTTTTTTTCCATATTTATTAAGAGGAGGTGAGACAACACACGTCTCAATAGAGGTCAAAGAGATCACCAAAAAGCTGCGAGATATCAGGGCATTTCTCCTTGATAGCGAGATTGACCTTAAAACCAAGGACGGAAGATGGTATACCGGAACTATTTCAGCTCCATTCATTGAGGGAGTCTATTCGCTGAAAATTTACGTATCGGACCGATGGAACAGGCTTTTTAGTGTAAACTCCGCAGCCAATCTGACTGTCCACAACAGCCCACCTGAAGTCACTCTTTTGTTTCAGAAAAGGCTTATATCTCCCAATAATGACGGCATCAATGACTATATTCAATTCTTCCCCGAACTCCTGAAAGCAATCACATTAAAAAGCTGGCGGGTTGAGATTACAGATAAAGACGGTAACATCGTAAGATCTGAAGACGGTTTCGGCATGCTGCCCACAATTTTTTTCTGGCGGGGTGAGAATAATCAATACATAACTGTTAAAGATGGAATATATTTCTGTCAATTGTTTGTGGAAGATAAGGCAAGCAACCGGACATCTACAGCAAAGGAGAAGATCGAGGTCGACAAAACTTCTCCGGAGACTACCGTTTTTCTTTCTGAGGAAAATGAAGAAAGCCTTATCCTGTCGATAGAAATCAAAGATATAAGCAAAATAGCCGATTGGAAAGTCGTTGTTTATGACAGAACAGGCGCTGAAGCAGGAAAGCTTGAGGGCAAGGGGAATCTCCCGGCAACCATTGTCTGTCCGGTAAAAGAAAAATCAAAAGAAGACCTGAGCCCGGAAGAAGAGAGAGTGCTCACCTATTCGCTTGAAGTGAGAGATATAGCGGGAAACCGCTTGCAAATAGAAAAACAACCCTTAAAATACCCTGAGTCTAAAGTAACTGAGCCCGAGAAAAAAAAGGATGAGTGGGTTGAGGATTTTTGAGTTGATGAGCCTGATAAAAAAGTGTATTTTTCTGCTTGTTATCTTGGAATCTATCTCTGCTTGTTCATCGGGTACCATCCCATATGCTTATGTCCGAAAAAATCATGATCAGCCAGTGGTCAAAAAAGTAGCGATTTTTTCTTTTCACAACAACACAATGATCGACGAGGCGAGCAAAATTGTAACCGGGGCCTTTGTCTCAAGCCTTGTTAAAACGAAAAAGTTTAAGGTGGAATTTCCGGGTAACATTAAGAGCTTTCTTGTCAACGAACGAATTATTGTGAGAACCGGCGTTGATCTCGATACTATCAGGCGCATGGGAAGAAGATTGGGGGTTGATGCCGTTATCATGGGCAGGATAGAAGAATTCGTGGGAATGGAGGAAAAGAAAAGGGGCGTTATTCCGGTAGTTTCAATCAGTTCGAGGTTGGTGGACGTCCGAACAGGGAAGATTCTGTGGATGGCGCAACATAGAAGAAGCGGCGATGACTATATAAAGGTTCTTGATTTCGGCAAGGTCAGGTCGGTAGGCGAATTGACCAAAAAAGTGGTTCTGGAGATGATTGAGACGATGCCGTGATGGTAATTAGGAACGTGGATAGGCTGAAGATTGTTAGGAAAAAACGCATTTAAAAGCCATGCTTGGTGCAAAAATCAGATATTTCCGTCAAAGTACGGCAATCATCGTGCTCTTTTGCCCCCTTCAGTCTAAACAGCTTCAGCCTGACGGGTGCAATACAAAAAAGTAACATAGAACAAAACGTGACTAAATCGGTGCCAAGAAGCGCCAATTGAATGATAAATATCGAACAGGGAATATTTAATATCGAAGTGTGGATGTTTTTTTTAAAATTATTAATTACCTTCCTTCGTAATTCGACATTCCTTGTTCGATATTCGATATTAAACTGATTAAACGGGTTCAACAATTACTTGATATAATTTATGTCACTTTTTTGTATTGCACTTCAGCCTGACTACGTGAGTAGTTACACCTGATGTAAAACAGCCTGTGGAAAAAAATATGGATTGAGGATTTTCTGATTATAACGGATTTTAGGGAGATGATAACTTCTTGAAATTATTATATCATATACCAACAACTCTGCTATATTCAGCGCTGTTTGTCTCTGGAATTCACCATATTTACTTCAAAAAGCAGAATGCATATTTCTTGGTATGTTACATAAAAGGGCTACCAACGTAAGGCGGGACAGTCTGTAAATTCAGTTAGTCAGTGTCTGAGAAAAACTTAATTTGCCCCTCATCGTTTGAATCTTATTACTGTAACAAAAACTTCAAGAATACCCAAAACCTGTTATTGAGGGCTACTTGTACTGTCACAATAACAAAATATGGTTTTGGGTGTCTCAAAATGATAACGATTTTTTGGCAGAGCCAATTTTCTCTGACCTGGCCCAGAGGGCCAGGATTTCTATGTTCAAGTAAAAAAGCGCTCAATTTAGGAATAAGGATTATAATGAAAAAACTATTTGTATTTGTTTTATTCGTATTTTGCATGTGTGGAGTTGTATATATGGCTGTGCCCTGCTGCGCTGCCATGGATGCGGCCGTTCTTGCCGAAGTCAATGGCGAGGCCATTAATAAAGATGCTCTTCAGAAGAGAATTATGGCTATTCACAGGAATAAGCCGCAAATTCGGCCTGAAGAGGGCGCCGGCCGCATCGAAGTTATGGAAATTGTTGAAGAGATGATTGATGAGCTGCTCATAATCCAGGATGCGTACAGGTTAGAACTTGACAGGTCTGCTGATTTTATAAAAAACATTGAATCCTTCGTGACTACCCAGTCCGTCATCAGATTAAGAAAAGAAGTGGTCCTTGCTAAAATCAACATCAGCGATCAGGATATTCTTAACTATTTCAAAGAGCACTATGAGAAAGATGGGCCGACCCCTGAAGGAATGTTTGAAAAAGTAGAAGCACGAATCAAAAAAAACCTCCGGAAGGAAAAAGAGAAAGAGCTGTCTGATAACTTTATTTCCGCTCTAAGAAAACAGGCGGACATCTGGATTGACAGGGACCTGATTAACCTGCTTGATCCGGAAAAGGATTATACAGGAAAAAAGTCGGTGGTGGCGAGCGTAAAAGGTGATATGATTCCACTTGATAGTTTTCTTTATGATATGAAACAGGCATCTCAAAAACGGGCCAGGATGTTTGCTTTGTTAAAAGACAATGAACAACTGGAAAAAATGCAAAATGATTTAAAAAAAGAAATTCTGGATAGCCTGATCACATACAAATTGATTGAGCAGGAGGCTTTAAAGCGCAATTATGCCAAGGACTCTTTATTTATGAACAAGGTTAAAAAGCTTAAAGAGAAACTCCTTATTAATGAATTTAAGGCAAAGACAATCTATCCCCTGATAATTCCTACAAAAAATGAGTTGACACAATATTATGAAGACCATATAGATGATTTTAAGAAAGGTTATGAAGTCTGGTTCAAAGATATGATCTTTAAGACTCGTAAAGATGCTGAAAAAGCTCTGAAAGAATTAAAGCAGGGAGCAAGTTTTGAATTTTTGGCGGTTCAGGTGTCGGAAAAATGGACACCAAGGCAAAAGGTTGTATGGGTTAATGTTGATTCCTTTTCTCCTGTAATCAGGAAGGAATTAAACCGGCTGAAAGCAGGTGAGATCAGCGAGGTGATCGCTGACAACAGACAATACAAAATCTTTAAATTAAAGGGCAAAAGAGGAGGAGAGCCCATAGAATTCTCCAGAGTCGTCGATAGTCTCAAAAAAATTGTAGGGCAAAAGAACTTCGACAAAATGCTCTCTAAGTATTTGGCGGAATTACGGGATGTCTCTACAATCAGAATCAACAAAAAAGCCCTGAAATTCATAGAAGAAAAATACCGGCAAAAATTACCCGAAGAAACTAAAACACAGGTTAGCCCATGAAGGATATGAAGCTGGCAATTTTATATTTGTTATCGATTGCAATGATCATTGGAGGCGTTGTTTCTTGCAAGAACATGGGGACAAGGCAGCTTGTGAGGAAAAAATGCGTCGAGTGCCATCAAAAAAAGGTCGATGAGTTTAAGAAGGCTGGGGTTGTCCATAAGCCTCTAAAGGACAATGAATGTGAATCGTGTCACAGGCCCCACGGGGTGATCGGGGGCGCTTACTTAAAGGTGAGCGAAAAGGAGCTTTGTTACACCTGTCATAAAGAGATGAAGAGCGTGCTTGACAAAAAGCATCTTCATGCCCCGACAAAAGAAAGTGAGTGTTTAAGCTGTCACAGTCCACATTCGTCAGAGAACAAAAACCTTTTAAAAGGCAAGGGGAATAATCTTTGCTTTATCTGCCATAAAGAAGATGCCTATAGCAGAAAGATGCAGCATGCGCCCTTATCCGACAAGGGGTGTTTGACCTGCCATGATGCTCATGGTTCTGATTATGAGAAATCGCTTTTTGATTCAACAGATGCTGTTTGCAGGAAATGTCACGATTTTAAAAAGCCAGGGTTTGTCAAAAGCCATTCAGGTTATAATCCGGAGGGGAATACCTGTGTCTCCTGCCATACTCCTCATTCTTCTTCAAATACAAAACTGCTTCGAGAATTTGTGCATACGCCAATTGATCAGAACCAGTGCAAATCCTGTCACAACTCCCCTGAATCAGAGCGCCCTTTAGGTGTAAAAAAAACAGGAGCAGAACTTTGCTATGAGTGCCATACTGAAAACCGGATAGCATTTGCAAAGGCCCACGTCCATGACCCGGTCAAAAAAGATAATTGCCTCTCATGTCACAGCCCCCATGCCACGGATAACAAAGATGCAACTCTTCTGCCTGATGGAAAGCTTTGCTATTCGTGTCATAAAGAAAGAGAGAAGTTGATTGAGAAACAGCACGTTCATAAGCCGGCAGGAGAAAACAATTGTACATCCTGCCATAATCCCCATGCATCAGACAACGATTATGAATTAAAAGAGACGGGCAAAAACCTTTGCTACCAGTGTCACAAAAAAGACGATTTTACGCAGCCGAATGTTCACAGTCCTGTTAAAAAAGGAGACTGTGTTACCTGCCACGACCCCCATGCATCGAATCACAAGTTTGAGCTCAGACTTGCTGAGGTCGAGCAGTGCTATACGTGCCATCAAAAAGAGAAGATGTTCTTTGATCGAGTCAATGTTCACACTCCAATAAGAATCGGACAATGTGTAGTCTGCCACAGTCCCCACTCAACAACAGAGAAAAAACTTTTGGTCCAGAAAAAAAACAAACTCTGTTTTAATTGCCATAAAGGGATGCTCGACGAGATAAGTGATGGAAGTGTTCATGAATCTTTTGCAAAGGGCCGATGTTCCACATGCCACGACGAACACGCCAGCGACAATGATTGTCAGTTGGTTGAAGAAGGAGCGGACAATTGTTATGGGTGCCACAAAAACATTCAGACTCTTTCTCAAAAAAGCAAACATACCCACATGCCGATAAGAGATGGAAAATGCACATCCTGCCATAATCCACATGGAAGCAAAATAAAAGGGCGGTTAAACAGGCCGGCAGGAAGCCTCTGCCTGTCATGCCACTCCGGCCTGGCACTTAATATTGAAAAGGATGAATTTCAGCACGCGCCGGCAAAGGAAAGGATGTGTTTGAAATGCCATGTGCCACACTATGCAGATATTGAAAACTTGCTTACAGGCAAAGGAGTGAGCCTTTGCAAGGATTGTCACAATCTCAATAATCCGGCCATGGCGGTTGCCCACTCTGGAATCGCCATCAACAAGACGGATTGTATTGGTTGTCATGAAACACACAGTGCGGAGAACAAGGGCCTGATGCATAAGATCCTGCACCCACCGTTTAAGGACGGAAACTGCAAAAAATGTCATTGATTGTATCACCATTGTTGAGCGATTAGCCATTAGTGTTTAGCTTTGAAAAATCAGGGTATTACGTTAATCAGAAATAACACCCAATGGTTGAATGCTTGTAATAGTAAAACATTCTGTAATCATTAACCTAATAGCTAACCGCTAAAGGCTAATCGCTTAACATAGGTATCAGTTAATGGTTGAAAAGTGAGCTAAAGTGCCTAAAATGCCTAAAGTTAAAAATTACACCTTCTTGTTTTATTTGATATTTTTCGTGGTATTTCTGTCGTCTATGACATCTGCTCCTGGAGCTAATGCAGCAGACACGAAGGTTGGCTTTGAAAAATGTATAGAATGTCATCCAAAGATTCAACAGGAAATGGCTCAAAAGGGGCGGCATGAGCCTTTTAAAAAATATCAATGTTCAAGCTGCCACAATCCACATGCCTCAAATCACGAATATCTGGCAAGAAATGAGATCGGCACGCTGTGCAAAAACTGCCATAAAGGCAAAAAAAGGAGCTTTGACAAAAAATACAGCCACCTTCCTTTTGAGCAAGGAGAGTGCTTGAAGTGTCATAGTCCACATTCATCAAAAAATCCAAAACTATTAACGGCAAGAGGGGAACAACTCTGCTTCGGCTGCCATGACGACAAAGAGATGTTTTCAAAAAAAAATGAGCATGATCCTGCCAGGAAAGGCAATTGTTTAACTTGCCACAGCCACCATACGTCCGATTATGAGGAACTGGTTGAAAAGAATCCTGAACGGATATGCGTGACATGCCATTCGGTCACGAAAAAATCTCACTTTAATTATCCTGTACAGAGCGCTGATTGCATGTCCTGCCACAATCCCCACGGATCGAATCGCAGCAAGCTGATCAAGAAAAATTTACACAAGCCGTTTGCCGGCATGAAATGTGCTAAATGCCATAATCCAGCCGGATCAGCGGATCCACTGGGCATAAAAAGCAAGGGGATATCTGTCTGCACTACCTGTCATCCATTGGTTGAAGAGGATTTCAAAAAAGTCAACACCCATGTGGGAGAAGGCGTTTTTTGCACAGACTGCCACAGCCCGCATGCTTCGGATGAGGCTCACCTGAAGAAGGCAAAAGAGAAAAAAATATGCACTGCCTGTCATCAGGATACAAAAGAGCGTTTAAAAGACAAGAATAACAAATACAAGCACCCCTTAGTTATGGAAGGAAAATGCACAGACTGCCATCGTCCCCACGGATCCGACTTTGAGCTGTTGTACAGTACTGATGAAATTTCCACGTGTGTTGATTGCCACAAAAGGCATGCCTCGTTTACCCATCCTGTTGGAAAAAACACTATTGATCCGAGGACCAAGGGAGAAATTACTTGCAGCACTTGTCATAACCTTATGGGAAGCCCTCATGATTTTGCTTTGAGATTTGATCAAAAAAAGGAGATGTGTATTCAGTGCCATAAGGGGTACTGATGTAACGTATAGACTTTCAGATAAATAATTTCACTGTGTTATCAGTCGTCGACGTATAACTAATACGCCTTCCTCCCTCTGGCCTTGTGAAATTAATTATCTGAAAGTCTATAACCGTTCACGGTTAACAGTTTACAGTTAACGGTTGAAAAAAGTGTGAACCGTTACTATATTCATTAAAAAACTGTGAACTGTTAATCGTGAACGGTCACAACGGCCTAAAGGTGGTAATTGTGTATAGAAAGATCAATTTTGTTATTCTGTTTCTGTCCTTTTTCCTGATTATGCCGGCAACAGCGCTTGGTGCCGGAAAAAACAGGGTTAAACACCTGACATCAATCACCGGAAATAATGAAATCGGCCGTTTCGGCCTGCTTGGCGGAGTTTTTTTTGACGAAAACAAAAAAAGGCTGTATTTTACAGATACAACCAACAGTCGGATTCTCGCATTTGATGATGATTTTAAATATATCTCGGAATTCACCGGCGGGGGCGCTCTATCGTCGCCGACAAGTATAGTCAAAGATAGCAAAGGCAAGTTTTTTGTAGCCGAGCCTGCAAAGGGGAAAATCCTGGCTATTGATATAGGAAAAAAATCCGTCAAACCAATCGATTTTTCCGCTGTTTCAGGTGCCAACCCGATTTATGCGGGCAATATGGCTGTTGATTCAGAGGATCACTTGTATATTGTGGACAAAGCCAACCAGAGGATTCTTCTCTTTGATTCAGATTTAAAATTCGAAAGAGAGATACTGGTCGAGAAAAGCCGGAGACTCATGGATGTGAAGGTGGACAGAACGGGACGTATTTATGCACTGAACACCACTGATGGTTCAATTTGCGTTTATAACAGCAAGGGAAAGCTTCTTTTAAGGTTTGGAACCAGAGGTGCTGGTGAAGGTGAATTCGATTTTCCAACAAGCCTTGCTATTGATCAAAAAGGGTTGATCTATGTAACTGATCAACACAAAAACAAGGTTTTTGTCTTCAACAACAATGGCCGATTTCTATTTGCTTTTTCACAACTTGGCTGGAGAGAAGGACGACTGCACCGGCCGTCTTTTATCTACATAAATACCTCCGGCCGAATCTTTATCGTTGACCGGGCAAACACACGCATCAGTGTCTTTGAATAGTCAACCCCTTGAACTCTAATTTCCTACTCGACCACTTCCCTACCTGACCACTTAGCCTGTTTAAATTATGCGCTGTATCGTGACACATTGCGCATGTATGAAATTTCTGCATCAATGCGTCCGGATGAGGCTTGTCGTGGCATGCATAGCATGAAGGAACGGTTTTATGCTTGTTCTTATGGCAATATGCGCAAGATAAATCATGGTGTTTTGTTGTGTTTTGTTCAAGCAGGCCAAGAGCCTCTCCATGACAGGCACTGCAATACTCAGATGGCGTATCCTCACTATATGTGACAACAAGGGGCATATGAACAGGATGGCAGGATTTGCAAAATTCAAAATTCATATCCTCTGTATGTTTTGAGTGGCATTCCATGCAATTCAGAACTTTTCTGTGTTCATAATGACACTCGTTGCATGCCATTTCCGTGTGAGCACTGGGATGGTTGGCCAACTCTTCCCCTTGTTGCATGTGGCATGCTAAACACGGGTCGCTAATCTCGCCTTCTAAGGTCAGGTTAAGAGGAGCATGGGTGTCGGTATGACAGCTTCCGCATTGATCGAGTTGATAATGTGCTTTTTCGCAGTGGCACATGCTGCATTCTGGGACAGCTTTTGTTCCTTTGGGTGGGTGTTCCAGGTGGCAGTCTGAACAGCCGACTTGTGTTTCATGCTTGCCTCCGTAAATTTTTATGGTTTGAGGCTGCTTCGGGTGGCAAAGAACGCACTGAGCATCTGTTATTTCAAAAGCGTCTGCCTTTTTCGCCTTTTCTTCAATGATTGCTTCGGGTTGTTTTGGCGGTATGCCTAATTTTGTTCTAACAGCGCTTTCCTGACAAGCAACAATACCGATCAAGAAAATACCTAAGATACAAACGGTTGTTTTGCTTATTGTCGGGTCACTGAAACCGAATAATTTAAAACCAACTTTATTATTAAACATACCCATGTGTTTTATCCTCTAATAACTACCCGTTGTCTCAAGCAGGCATTTATGTTTGCATCGAAGGTGCGCTAAATTAGCACTGTTTTTATTAAATAAAATCTATTGGTTAAGTCAACAGCAATTCTCATTATGGAATATTCAATGAAATTCCCTAAGGTTATGAGTTCTAATTAAATTTGGACAAGTCGGTTTTTCTCTTATTTTTGCGAATTTTCTATGTTTTTTGAAACGTAGTTAAAGCTTACAAAAAATTGTCATACTATCAACTATTTGAAATGATTGAAAAATATTGTTAAATATCCATAATTAGAATTGCTGTTAAGTCAAGAATTTTTTTGCGGGCTCTAAACTCAATATCATTAACTTAAGAGCCGTTCTTTAAAGTCACCCTGAATAATTACAAAAAATCATTGACTAAACCTTTTAAATTATATTATAAAATTTAATTATCATTCTTTAAATAATAAAGAAAGAGCCAGGTTTAATGATCTCATCAAAAGCTGTATTATGCCACTGTATCACACACAATTTGACACAATAATAGCCTCCCATGCTGCTTTTGCTGGACACGGGCAGTGAAAACAGAGGGGGCAGCAAAATGATCAATGTTTTTATTATCTGCAATTGTAACATCCTTTTAAAGCTGTTATGTCAGCATCTCTCATCCTTTGATGACATCAGCGTTATTGAAACGCTTTCCCATGACGAGATCGAACAGGCTGATTTCCTGAAAAGAACAGTCTTAGCGCAGAAACCGGATCTAATCCTTTTTGCAAGTGGATCTCATTGGCCGGATCTCAAGAAAAAACTCCTGCGCGTAAGAAAGCGCTTTCCGAATACCCCGATAATCTTTCTTTCCTCAAGGGCTGAACCGGAAAGCATGGAGTTTAATATAATCAAATGGGGAGCCAGGGGGTTTTTGAATTCTACAGCACCTTTAGGAACCCTGATTAAGGCCGCAAGAGCATGTTATGCGGGAGAAATATGGGCAAGTAGAAAGTTTGCCGGCAGGATAATGGATGATTTGGGGGAAGAAAAACTGTTTGTCATAGCCCGCAAATCAGGGCAAGAAATACCGGGCAAATTGACCAGGCAGGAACTCAAGGTAATCATGTTGATAGCTTTAGGTTTCAGGAATGCGGAAATCGGCAAAAAGCTGTTCATCAGTGAAAACACTGTAAAGACTCACATAAACAGGATATTTAAGAAAATAAACGTCAAAAATCGCCTCCAGGCCACCCTTTGGGCCACCAAACACCTCGCCAGCCAAAAAGCTTGATTTATTAGCCCTCAGTTCTTACATACAACTAAAGTATTACTTATTTAAAAAATATAATACCTTAAAAATACAACCCAAAATACATCTCAATGGTGATTGACCATATATTTATAGTAATGTAGCATGTAACTAAACTAGCGTGCATAAGCAAAAGTAAAAATTTAAATGATTTCTCTAATATCATCCTATGACTAAAACCGAAAGAAGAGACTGCGAAAGATATGTTCTTGATCTTCCGATTCATGCCATGTGGAAAGACACAGCCGGTGAGGTCAAAGAAGAGACAGGAATCACAAGGGACATCAGTTCTTCAGGAGTGCTCATGATTTGTAAAAATCTTATTGACAGGGGGTGCGAAATTGATCTTTTGATTGATCTTCCATCACTCGCGGAAAATGCAAATAGCCGTGTGTCAGCCCGTGGCAGAGTTGTCAGGAACGTCAGCTTAACCAACCCTGATACAGGATATGGAATCATGTTTAACAATTATAAAATATTAAAGGCTTAACCATTTATCACCTTAGCGCCAAATAAGGTGATGAAAGGCAACATGAATCACCGGTACAACAAAAGAAAGTGAAACAAAATTGAAAAAATTATTAATCATATTAGCCGTAATGCTAACAGCCACAGCTCTGGTTGCCGTGTTTTGCGGCCCGGCCGCAGCCGAAGTAACCGGCGTTTGCAGTGGCTGCCACACCATGCACAACTCGCAAGGTGGCGATCCTATGGCGCCTGGGGGAACTCATGCGACCCTTTTGATTAATGACTGTGTGGGGTGTCATTCCAGTAGTGAGTCTTCCACAACATACTCTTTGGGCACTTCTACGGTTCCTGTCGTAAACTACAAAAGCGGCGAACCGAATACGTACCTGGCCGGTGGTAATTTCTGGTGGGTAGCGGACGATGGCGATAATCGCGACACGGCCGGGCATAATGTGTTAGGAATATCAGGCGTGGATTCGCTTGAAAGAGCCCCTGGGGGGTTTTCTGAATGCGGCACCTATAATTGTCACAAATCCCTGGCTGAAGAGCAAGACAGTATTCAAGAATTTGGAAGCGGCTGTCAGGGCTGCCATCTTAGACCTGCGCACCATGCGGATGATTCGGCCGCTGTTATAGGCGCGGCAAGTCCTTCAACAGACGGATATTACCGCTTTCTTTCAGGGCATGCTACCGGCAATAACCGCGGCGTTTGCGGCATAGAGGATAGCGACTGGCAGGCGAGCTATAGCGCCAGCGACCACAATGAGTATCTCGGGTTCTCAGGAAACAAGGAGAACGCGACCTCGATCTACGGAGCGTTTGAGAAACTCGGCCACACCATGACAGCGTTTTGCTGCGGCTGCCACGGTATGTTTCACCAAGAGCAAAATACTTCCGGTGAATGGATCAGGCATCCATCGGATGCAGTTATACAGAATACAGGCGAATATGCTGATGCATTTGGAGCAACTGGTGGTTCAGGAGGCTTATATGATCCAAATATTCCGGTGGCAAGAGGGATAGGCCATGGAGTTTGGACAAGCGGGATTCCAAGTCCTACCGTAGATCCTGCGGATGGCTATGACATGGTCATGTGTCTTTCATGCCACAGGCCTCATGGAAGTCCTTATGATGATCTGTTAAGATGGGACTATGGCGACATGATAGCCGGCGGCGGTTCTAATACCACAGGCTGCTTTGCTTGCCATACCAAGAAGGATACAGGAGGTTAATCCAAGTTCGACAAATTAAGTATATTATTAATTCCCTAAAACTAAAACTTTCAACATGTGCGGTTAGCCGTTAGCATTGGAAAGGGGTGGAAATGAGTGGTTTTAGAGAACTTAAAGCATGGGAGAAAGTCTATATGTTATAAAATAGAAATACTTAAATAATAATAAGGGAAAGAAAAGCTATGCTTATGAAAGAAAGAAAAATATTATGGAGCTTGGTAATGGTGATGCCTCTGCTCATTTGTGGAGGAGGGGCAGGTTATGCCTCGGTAAGCGGAGTATGCAGTAATTGTCATACCATGCATAACTCGCAGGCCGGAACCCCCATGAGGGCTGGTAGCGTCGAAGATCCGCTTTCCGCGTTGTTGTTGAACGACTGCTTTGGATGCCACACAACAACCGATAATGTTCCCTTTGTTGGTGGTTATCCATTTGTCAGACTTGGGAGTGGCGCAGAAGATGATAATTGCCTGGCTGGCGGTTTTTTCCCACCAACCACAACAGAAATGGGCACCGGGAATAATAATGATGAGCATCATGGCATAGGTAATACAAATGAGCCTGCCGGCTTTGATATTACTGAGAACACCTGGTATACCGGCGAACTAAACGGATTAGGTTGCGCCGGCACCAACGGCTGTCACGGAAACGAGACTGATCTGGATGATATGGCAGCCATCAGAGGCGGGCATCATGACCCTTCAGCCTATCGGATATTATATGTTGGAAATAACGGTGTTGTCGGTTACGGCGCAAAGGATTATGAGTATGCAATAATAAGTGGTAAGTCAACAGGAGTTGTAACATCTGGCGACGACCAGAATGTGAACATTTATAGCGCCGGAGTTGATGATCCGAGCATTAGCGAGTTTTGCGCTAAATGCCACGGTGATTTCCATAACGAGAGCGGAACTACTGACGATTGTGGATCAGCGAGCCCGTGGATCAGGCACCCCACAGACGTAGCCATTCCCACGACATGGGCAATAGGTGACACAGGCTATCCCCCAGACGTGGATGATTACAAGCACAATCCTGTGGGTTATGATAATGCAACATTTGATATAACGAAAAAAATGGTAACCTGCCTTTCCTGCCACAGGGCACACGGCACAGCTAATAATGACCTCCTAAGATGGGTATATACCACTCAGGATGCCGGAAACGGTGCCGACTATGGCTGTTTAGGATGTCATGACAAACAGCGTTAAGCGACATTAAAGTCTATATCTTCAATAAACAAATAGGGTTTCGGGAATTAAGATCTCAAACCACAAAAATATCAAAATAGCCCGCTATTCCATCAACTTTTGTGATTTGAGATCGAACAAATTTGTCCTAAATCTATGCGCCTACTTGGGGAAGTTATCTCGTCCCCGTTCCTTTTAAGGCATTACCCATATTTAACTGCGCCGGACATTTGCGATACTCCCGCCCAAAAGTAATGAAAAAACTCCTGCCCACAGCAATGTCATGCCCGGCTTGACGCTGACATCTATTAGAAGGGAAGCAAGCGTTGCGGCATCTTCTTCTGACGCAGCATCCGGATGCTCGTGGTAAACAAGAATGATGCTTTTGGTGGTAGCGTCTATGCGGGCCAGGTCAAGATAGGCCTCCTTAGGACCAGGCAGTTTAACATTGCCGGACGGGCTTTTTGTCCGGCCCATGATTATTACCGGTTTCAGGTTTACTGGATCTCCACCCTTGTAAGAGGCAAGAATATTGGCGCTGACAGCCATGTCTTTATTTTCAGAGTCGGCGGCGCCCATCATGGATGACACCTCAAAACCGGTGAATGTCAGCTCATAGTTTTGCAACTGGATAGTGTCATCCTTTTTCAGTATGATCTGTTTGTTAAAGCCTGATTCCTTTTTGCCGGAGTCATAATTTACAGGCGCTATGTAAAGGTCTGCAAGCAAGCCGCGCTGGATATGCGGATGGATAAAACGATTTGTCTGGCCATTGCTGCCGGGCTCGGCGTAAATATCGGGAAGCGCAGCAAATTGAGACTCTCCTTTTTTTACGTTTAGCGGCAGGCTCAGGCGAAAGCCTTTCCCTTCTTTTAAAAATTCTGGGGTATTGAATGTAAATTCGTAACCCATAATATTTTGCGCCTTGTCCTGTTTCAGCAGCGCCTTGTCTGAGCTGTCATAGACAGAGGATGCTACAAAACCGACAAACATCAGGCCAACGCCTAAATGAGCAATTGCAGCGCCGGAAAACATAATTTTTTTTCTAATGAGTTGCGCTGCCAAAAAGAAATTGATACACGTGGCAGCTCCTGCGAACAGTGAAAAAAGTAAAACTCCGATACCGCGATAGCCGCTTACAAGAGTTATGATTCCTGAGACAGATGCGCATACGATTACAAATATTAATCTTGGCGTAAGCTTTGAAAAGCTGTTTTTACCCCAGGTCATCAGAGGGAAAATACTCAGAACAAAGGCTATAAGAATACCCAGAGGCAAAGTAGTGTCAACATAATATTGCATTGACACCTTTGAGGCTTTTTCAAGCAGCCTTGTAATTAGAGGCGCGGACGTGCCAAGACCGATAAGTATTGTGGAAACACAAAGCAAGATAATGGCGGATATAAGACCGAATTCCCTGGAAAGGAAGTTAATCTTATCTCCCTTTTTTGATGCAGGCATATCTTTTAGCCGTAAAAAGAAAAGACCAAACGCGATGATCAGAAATGCAAGTATGAATAAAACAAGCCAGCCGGTGATGCCGAGATCCACAAATGAATGCACTGAAAAATCGGCCAAAACGCCTGATCTTGTCAAAAAGGTGCAATATATTATCAGAATAAAGGAGGAAACCGCCAATATGAAATTCGTTTTGTACAATTTTTTGCGTTTATTCTGCAAAACCATGCCATGTATCAGCGCTATGATTAACAGCCACGGCAGAAGGGACGCATTTTCGACCGGATCCCAACCCCAGTATCCGCCCCACCCCAGTACCTTGTAAGACCAGTATCCACCGATAATGATTCCAGCTCCAAGAGTAACAAAGGCAAAAAGCGTCCATGGCAAGGTCGGCTTAATCCATGCGTCATATTCTTTTTTCCACATGGCGGTGACTGCATAGGCAAACGGCACGGCAAATGCCGCATAACCCAGAAACACTATAGGCGGGTGGATAACCATCCATGGATCTTGCAGGAGCATATTAAGCCCCTGACCATCAGGTGGAGGAAAGAGAAGCCGGCTAAAAGGGCTTTGCTTTATTAACAGGATTGTAAGGAAAATGTTGTTCAGGTTGTAGATGAGCATGACGTGCTGCTCCATCTTCCGGGCTCTAAACATAAGCAGCAGGCCAAGCCAAGCCCCAAACAATACCCATAGAAGAAAGCTTCCTTCCTGTCCTGCCCAAAAGGAACTGATTAAATATTCCAACGAAAGATCGCGGGACGAATATTGGACAATGTAACTGTATGTAAAATCATGGTTGAGTATCAGGATCATTAAATGGATCGATGCTATGGTCATAAAAGCTGCAAAGGAGACAAAACCTATGCGGGCAGCCATTAGGGCCGCTTTATGCTCCTTTTTGCGGCACAACACAAGGTAGCCGGCAGATGATACAGACAAGGCAAAAAGCGCCAACCATATTAATATATCGCCAAAATTATTCATTTTTCTCCTTTAGGGCTCGGTTAAAAATAACTTTGTAGAATTTGCGCCCTAATTTGCCGTAGATTTAATCGATCTGATTGAGCAAAACCGCAGGAATAGCTAGCTATTTCGAGGCCAATTTTACTAAGATCAGGTGCGATTGAAGATCGGTTGAAGATATGGTGAATTCGGGATGCAAAAATGCCAAGTTATTTTTTGACCGAGCCATTAACCCTTTGTTCATATTTAGTGGGGCACTTAACCAGCAATTCCACGGCCATAAAGACCTGTCTAACTGGTTCGTATTTGCCTATCGCGACAATTTTTGAGACGTCATTAAAATTTCCCGGACTTGGGCCGTTATATTCGACCGACATCTCATCGCCGCCATCTTCTCTAAGTGTAAAAATTAGATTATTGCTTTTCAAATCATATCGGACGGAATTCTTAATCACTACGCCGGCCACCTGCACAGCAGTTTTGATTGTCTTGGCCTCGCTCACGCTGACATATGCGGTAAGGGTGGATTTAAATGAACGCATAGCCATAAACATCGCAAAAGCTATAATAACGGCTCCGATTACGTAAGCTTTATTTTTCATAATGTACATCCCTCTTTGGATTGATGATTGTTGGTTGTTGATTGTCGATTGAAAAGACAGAGCGAGCCAACAAAAGGACGAAAAGCATTGAGTAGGGCTCGCAATGGCGGGCAGGAGCGATCCCAACAATCATAAATCATCAATCAACAATCATAAATCCTTTGACCTCTGCTCCAGCTTTTTTAGCCTGCGGTCCAGAACAAAAAGATATAAAGTAATGCCTGCCCATATAATAAGATTAACAGCCGCTACAAAACCAAGACCATTTTTCATTTATTTTTTTCCTTTCTTGATGACGTCGGAAGTCCTAAAAGCTATGTTATGCAACCCTTCGGCACTGTATAACCTAATCCACTGCCCCTGATTTCACAGACTCCTTAACCCCCTCTGAACTTTTAAACCTTAAACTTCACACCCTGTTCCTTATCCATTATTTTAAGCATACGCACTTTTAACCGGAGCATCCACACAAATAATCCCGTGTATGCGCATAATGATCCCAGAAAAAATATCAGGGTTTTCATGTCCATGCCGGGACTTGCAGGATTTAATGTGTCTTCAGGATGTAAAGAACTCGTGATCCTGGGCACGACAAAAACCAGAAACGGCACTGTGCAAAAAGCAAGAATCGAGTACACTCCGGCAAACACACGTCTTTTTTCATGATCAGGCACTGCGGACCTGAGGACAAAATAGGCGCCATAGATCATCAGAAGCATAACAATAGAAGTTTGCCGCGGATCCCAGTTCCAGAATGAGCCCCAGGTAGCTTTGGCGAATATTGAACCGGTTACCGTGGCAAGAAAGCAAAACAGGAAACCCAGTTCAGCGGATGATTGCGCCAAAAAGTCTGCATTTACCTTTCGGGTGATTAAATATACGCAGCTCGCTATCATGGATAAAAAAAAGGCCAGCGTCGCCACCCATGCCGTGGGAACATGAAAAAACAGAATGCGGGATACCTCGCCCGGAAAGCCAGCAGCCGGTTCAACGTACAAAAAAACAGCGGCTATTATAAGATTCATCCAGATTGTCAGTAAAATTTTGTAAATCATAACCTTTATTGTAACTGTTCACAGTTGTCGGTTTACAGTTTTTCCAATGAACTATGCAAGGACTGAAGCATTTTGAATACGGTTACCCTTTATTCTTCCCAAATCAGTGGAAACAGCAACAAAGAGACAGTAATCATAATAACAGCATATGCCGTTGCAATTTTAACTTCCGGCCAGCCGGCTGCACTTATGCCGTAGGCAGCCCTTTCACTCCCTTTGATAGCGGTAATTACAAGAGGCAGAAGGAGCGGAAAGGACAGGGCCGAAAACAAAGCGCCGCGTGCATCGGCCTGTGCGATCATAGCTGCTACCAATGTAGTTCCGGCGCCAAGGCCAAGTCCGCCGGTAACCATTATAGCCGCAAAACAGCCTGGAAATTTTATTTTATATCCCATCAATAGAATAAATGCCGGCACAATAATCAACCCCAGAGCGCCCAGCATGGTCAAATTGAAAAACAGCTTTCCAAGAAACACCGCCTGGGGCCGGGCCGAAAGCTTCAAAATATCCATAGTACCCGCTTCCTGTTCTTTGACAAAGGAACGGGAAAGGCCTGAAAGTGCGGAAAAAACCAGTATTATCCACAGCAGCACCGCGTATAGAAATGGTCTTTCCGATTCCTCGATGCGGAAAGAGCCTATTGAAAAACTTACGGCCACAAGAGTGGTCAAAGCAAACATCAGGATTGAATTCACCGCATAACGTGTTCTGAATTCGCTGCGTAAATCACGAAACCAGATAGCAACAGCTTCACTCAGATAGGTTGACGATACTGTCTGCGTAATCCACCTCCCGCTTTTCGTTGGATGCTATTACGGTAATACCCCAACTCCGTTGATCTGAAATAATATTTTTTACACTTTTTATTCCTCTGCTGTCAAGGTTGCAGCCCGGCTCATCCAATAATAAAAAGGGAGGATTGTGAATAAGCGCCTGAACAAGTTTCAGGCGCTGTTTCATTCCGGATGAAAAAGTTCCGCATATTTTTTCAGCGTGCTTAACCAGATCAACCCTTTCCAGAATATTGAAGCAGCTCTTGCGATCATAGGCAATACCCCTAACCCTGCAAAAAAACTCCATGTTTTCAAGAGCGGTTAATTCATCATACAGAGACAGCGCCGGCGCAACCATACCGACATATTGCCGCCTGGATTTTTTTGGTATGGGCTTATTATCGCAAAACATTTCAACCTGACCTGCCGAAGGCCTGACAAGACCGGAAATAATACGCAGCATGGTGCTTTTCCCGGACCCGTTCCATCCGGTAATTGCCACGACATCGCCTGAATTCAATTCAAAGGAGATATCTTTAAACAAAATTGTTGTGGAAAAGTATTTGCCGATGCCGGTGACT
>Ga0255424_1026_pt1 | contig 35566 bp, 30 predicted proteins | sample ANMaggSeSYBR02F3_FD_182670 | JGI IMG/M metagenome (GOLD analysis project Ga0255424, IMG submission 182670) | Sediment cell enrichment communities from methane seep in Santa Monica Basin, California, United Staets - ANME aggregate JGI... | ecosystem: Environmental > Aquatic > Marine > Cold seeps >... | reverse complement strand
AGATAAGAATTAGCGCACGTTTTAAAAATGCTCGACTTTTCACCCGGTGGTTTGACAATGTGCGCGGTGGCAAGTACATTGTAGTTGTTGTGGTTTCCGAGACTTGCCCAGTTAAACGCCATTGGATCATTACGGCATATATCGCCAGAAAATTGGTTGGAGGTGAAACCGAATGGAAACGAAGTTGATCTTCAAGTACGATCGCAAGGGAGACATTCTCTATATCAATAAAAGAGCCCCCTATCCCGAACAGGAATCTGAAGAAATGGGCGATGATATTATAGCACGGATCAATCCTGAAACGGGTGAAGTTGAAAATATCGAAGTGCTTTTCTTCTCAACAAGACTTCTGCGTGATGACCTATTCGAGGTGCCAGTCACACTTGCCCAATCTGCAAACAAACCTCGGCAGGGAGAGAACAGGTCAACATCGTCATAAAATTATTCCATCCTGATTTTGAATTTGATGTTCGACAAACGAGAAGTCAAGGGCAACATGGGAACTTAAACATGGGGTCGGGCCGAGACAAGTAGTTGACACATCGAAAGAGAAAGTGCTGAAATGTGGCTTGATTTTGGGCTTAGAACGACATTTTAGGGGGCAAAAAAGGGACTTTAAGAGAGATAGAGCCAGTCTTATGGCAAGGGCAAAGGGTCGTAACATAGTCGAATCAGACGACAGCTATCAGCTTCGAGAACCTCGGGTTCCTTACAGCGGCATTTTGGTGCCCGAAAATGACGTTCTAAGCGCTGGAAATGGCCATCTCTGGAACACATATCCTGAAATGTTAACACGTTAGCGCGGCCCGACCCCTAAATGCATTAAAGTCAGGCGGGAAACATACATGGCTTGACGGATGACGGCCGACGGAGAGCGGGGATTCGGAAAACTCTTGGATCTCGCCCTTGAGGGGTCCCTCAATATGAATCAGTTGGACAACTATGACGGGTGGATGTTTTATAATAGTAGGATATAAACCTATCGGAAATTTGAAGACTTTTTACGACGCCGTCAAACTGGAATCGTTTACAAAAAAAAATTGACAGGGCTCTTGTGATGGTTTATGCTTTAAATCAATAGGTTAGCAAACTTTCTGTCACTCCCGCGAAGGCGGGAGTCCAGAACAAGCTAATATTACTGGATTCCCGCTCCCCGATCAGGTCGAGGACAAGCTTCGCGGGAATGACGACATAGGGTGTCTGGAGACTTTTTACAAATTCATCAAACTTGATATGTTCTCAAAGACAGGTGGATATTATTATGAAAGCACATTTTTCTTATTCGCTTCTATTCCTTTTACTTCTGAGCCTTTTCTGTTGCTCCCAAGAGAAACCAGTGGAGAGCAAAATATTAGCCAGAATAAATGATTACAACCTGACCCTTGATGAATTTCACCATCAACTGGCAGCGGAACTCGAGTTTGATAAAGATTTTAAATTGACTGAAGAGGCTAAACAGGAATTTTTAGAAGAACTTATAGTAAAAGAGCTTCTTATACAGGAAGCTAAAAAGTTAAAGCTGGACAGAAAAGATAAATTCATAAGAACAATTGAACGATACTGGGAATCCACACTGATAAGAGACTTGATGGATTTGAAAAGCAAAGAGATACAGAAGGATATTGGTCAGGAAATTAAAGAAAAGAAAAAGACCAGGATGCTTGAGGAATGGATTGGCGATTTAAGAAAAAACGCAAAGATTGAGATCGACCAGGAGCTTCTTTATAAAAATTAAAGTAACTGCCTCGAGGAGATTCATATGCCTGACACTAAACGCTCATATAAGAGAAGACAATACTTTATTAAAAAGGAATTCCAGGTAAAATTTATCCTAAAATTTTGTCTCCTTATTGTATTTGGAGCAATTATATCCACCGGCCTCCTTTTCCTCTTTTCTCAGGACACATTAACCTCTTCTTTTCAGCAGTCAAGGCTTGTCATAAAGAGCACGGGACTGGCCATTCTGCCGTCCGTTCTTTATACCAATCTGATCACTCTCGGGCTGATAGCTATTGCCGCTATAATAGTTACTTTGTTTGTTTCGCACAAAATGGCCGGCCCTTTGTTTCGTTTTGAAAAAGAGCTGAGAAATATAGGGGAGGGAGATTTAACCACGAAGGTAGTAGTCAGGAAAGATGATACGATAGAAAATATGGCAGGTTGCCTCAACAACATGACCTCCGATTTGCATGACAAGATCCTAGATATCCAAACCGAGGTAAAACATATACTCGAATCAGCCTCCAGGCAAAATGCCCCGAAAGGCTTGATTGAGGAGTTGAACCGTCTCCGGGAAAAGATTGCGAGTAACTTTAAAATTTAAAACCACCCTCATGTCAATTCAATATCTTTTAAAAAAAAGCGTTGTGGTATTTATACAACTAAGCCTTTTTTTTTCTCTCTTGTGCGGGGTGGCGCAAGGGGAGACTCTGGCCTGGAAAAATATTGAAACTAAATGCACCGTTATTCATTACCAATCCTTCGAGGACTTGAAAAAATTCAATTATAAAGTGAAGTATGGCCAAGAACAGTGGAGCCTTAAGCGGTTATTTTCCGGCTCGGGACCTAATGACCTCGTAGACGGAATTATAACAAAGGTGGATGTTTTATTTGAGAGGGTGCAAGAGATACTCGATATGCGCAAGAAAATGAAGAAGGTGACCATCAATGTTTACCGTGACAAAGAGCAATTGCATGATGCCTATTCAAAGATATATAAAGGACCCTGTCGCATTCGGGCCTGGTATAGATATGGGAACAACACCGTATACGTCCACGTTAATGATCTGCATGAAGGTATGCTGGCACATGAATTGGCCCATTCCATTATCGACCACTATCTCCTGGTCCGTCCCCCTGCCGCCACTGCTGAGATTTTGGCCCGGTATGTGGATAGTCATCTTAAGGAATAGTAAATGAAGTTTAAAGTGCCTAAAGTGTGAAATGCCTAAAGTTAAGGAGTGCGCCTTCGGCGCAGGCAATTAAGCAGATGGACAACAAAGAGTTCTCAAAGAACCTCGAAAAGGGAACCAGGAAAGACTACATAAAATTGACACCCCACCTTAACTTTAGGCACTTTAGCTCACTTCAAACTTTAGGCACTTCAATTCTATGCTTATGAAAAACTGTAGTGTAGTCATATTGCTTTCCGTTGCGATCTTTTTGCTCTCCTCCTGCGCTCCTCGTTTTCTTCAAATACGACGGGCAGAGCTTCTTTATAAAGAAGGGCAAATCCTTCTTTCAAAGGGGAAGGGGAAGGAAGCGATGTTAAAATTTGAAAAATCCCTTTCATTGGCCAGGGAGGCGGGGTTCAAGGCGGGAATGGCTCACAATTTAAATGAGATGGCCATTATCCATACTGCAAGAGGCGAGTATGCCGAAGCGAGGGAGTTGCTTGCCGAGGCCGTCGAGATTTACAAAGAATTTAATATGGAACCGGAGGTCTCAAAATCTCTGAACAATGTCGCCGTAACTTATGTGAAGGAACGTGACTTTAAGGAGGCCGTTAGCCGGTATGAAGAATTGCTCACGTGGGACGGGAAAACGGATAACCGGTTGGGGATGGGCATAACGCTCTACAACATGGGAGTTATTTATGAGAACCATTTAGGGGAGCGAGAAGAAGCACAAAAGAGATATTCGGAGGCGCTAAAGATTTTTAAGAAATTAGGAAATGAGAAATATATAAAGGCTGTTGAAAAAAATATGGTGATTGATTAATTGTATAGGAATTTCCTTTTTGTTAGACAGGATAAACAGGATGATCAGGATAAAGAAAAATCATGTAAATCATGTTAATCCTGTCAGAGAAGTCCCGCCCCGCCAGGGCGGGGCTAATTAAATCGCTCAACTCAGGTTTTCAAAACTTATAAGACACTCCCACGGAGTAGTTGGCTATCTTGTAATCATATTGGTAGACGCTTTCATCATCGTTGTTGGATCGCGCGATAATGCGCTGCCACTGAGCCAGCAGACCCCAATTCTCGGCAAGGTCGTACCTGAATTTTAATTCTATCACCTCCATGGTCTCCCACTGTTTATCATTCTTATAGCCGCCGGTACTATACTTTGCCCTTCTGTCAGTGTAATCGGTCTTTTGGTAGGAATAGGACAGGCTGGGCGTAAGAGGAAGCAACTCCAAGGTATACGATATATTTGGACGAATCCGGTAAGAACGGTAATCATAGAAGTCAGGCAGGAACACATCATTTGATGGGTCAAGGGTCCCCATGCCGTCATAATAGTTCTGGTTACTGTCCTTCAGACTGTTGTTTAAGTCCAGGCCCACCCGGAGTCTCCCGTCAACGTCATCAAGGATATACCAGCACTTGAGGTCCAGACTGTGCAAGTAATCACGTTGCTCCCTGGAGGTGAGGACGCCATTTGAATTTACCACCTTTTTATCATCAAGGTCCTTGTAGAGAAGGGCATATTCCGCGCCCCACGAAAAACCTGTTTTTTGGGTCCAATTATATCGTGCCCTTGTAATGACGCAGTGGTAATCTTTCTCATCTTCCTCGATACCGATACCGGCGGCAAGGTCAAGAAGGGAGGTGTAGTTGGGATACCGTCTCTTGTAATACTGGGCTCCCAGTTTAAGAGCGCCGTCTCCCCCGCCAAAGTCGAGTTTCCTCATATCAAAGTCAATTCCTGCTCCTGTATCACGGTAATTGTACAGGCCGTTGCTCCAGCCGCCGGGCTCAATGTCTTTGTTGTATGTCGCGGTGTAAAAGAAAGACGGCGTGATGGAATAGCGGGATTCTTTTCCGAAGTCTATACGAACCATAGGCGTTATGGTGTGACGCTGGAATTCGGAACGCTCTTTTGGGCCTATATCGTCAGAATAGAATTCCCGTTTTTTATAGTATTGCCCATCGTACATGAGGATTAAGAAAGTCTTATCATCGAACTTGTACGTCGGAGCAATAAGACCGTTAATAGCGCCGCCCGAAAGAGTGTCGGAACCATGCAGATCCGATAGTGTGTAAAAAGCGGAAAAATGCGCGATGAGCATCAGACGATCCGTGATCTTTTCATAGCCTACGGGCGGGGCCTCTTCAGTTTGTAATTCTTCAGCTATTGATTCTTTTGAAGGCGGTTCTTCAGCCTGCACCGGTTTATTCATGAAGCACAGAAATAAGAGTGCCGGAAGAAATGTTAACAGCCAAGAAACGTTATAAACTCTGTGCGATTTCATTTCCTTCTCCTTGAGGCATAAATTTTTTGACTATGCTTCTACTATTTCTGATGGATTACAGTAAGTATTGTATTGTCTTCTATTGCGGCACAATTTTCCACAGCATGCGGGACATGGGAATATAGACCACGTCAATGGGATTGCTGAAGATATTCGTATTCGCTCCGTTGTCAATGCAAATCTCCAGGTTGTTGTTTCCGATGTTAGGATCACCGGTGACAAGGCCCTCATTAACCCGTAACGCATCCCAGATGTCATAGATTCCACCGAGGCTGCCACCGGAAGCTACTGTGTCTATGTCGCCAACAATATAGCAAGAAACATTGATACTACGACCGTCGCCTAATACGTAATTGAATACACCGGGGTTTGTCGTCGATATCGAATCGATCGTATATCGTCCTTGTGAAGGAGTACCGCTAACGTATACATAACTATCGGTACTGTCATTGATAGTCAGGAGTTCTGTCTCGATGGGCTGTACTCCGTCATTGTTGGGGAGGAACCCACGGAATTCCCTCAAGGACTCATTTGCGGGATTAGTGAACCTGACATACATGGCTTTGAGATCAACAGAGGATAGATTCCACACGTATCTATTAGGGTACGTCCCCTGAGTATCGAGCCACACGTTCCACGGCAGTGACCGCAGATCGCTAGGGAGAGTCGCCGTGAATGTTGTTGTCCAGTCAATGGTCGAGAGCCCCGCAAGACTTCCTGCGCCAGCCCCTCTGAGACAGACATTGAGCACCTGAACCGTCTGGACATTAGGCCGCAGGATATACTGCTGGACTCTCACCCAGTTGCCGTGTACGTCTTTCAAGACCCGGCCGGCCTGGGCATCGGCCTGTTGCATCAAAAAGTCATCACGGGTTCGGATATCACCGGAGGCGAGTTGCCAATTAATGATATCGAGCAGTTTTCCCTCAGCAGCATCGCGATGCATTTCAAGAATCTCCCGGTTAAGACGATCCTCCTCCACCTGTACCGCATAAGCCAGAAAAGGATCGTCGTTGGTCCAGGCCAGGTTCTTCTCACTCAAGAAATGCGTCGGATTTCCCTTCTCATCCACTCCCACCGTCTGTAATCCGGGCGTATATACTCCTTCTGTCCAGTTGTATGACCAACCTTGGTACCCTGCTCCTGCATCTGTGGGGACCAAATAACCCGGAATGAAGTCACCGTTCTCGACGCTTTTTTGGAGTTCATCATTATTACTAATGTTCTTATACGCCTCGATTACGCTCGATTCATCCACAACCGGGGGCGGATCGCCTTGAGAGTAGCACCCTTCCGGCACACCACATCCGCATATGCCCGGTTCGATCTTGTTAGGATCATTGGGGCAACCGTCGTCACAATCAGGGACGCCGTCGCCGTCGGAATCCGTATCAGCTACGCCACAACCGCAGACCCCCGGCGCGATTTTGTTGGGATCATTGGGGCATTCATCGATGCAGTCCGGGGTGCCATCGCCGTCAGAGTCAGTATCAGGGAAGCCGCACCCACAAGTTCCTTCCACGATTTTGTTTGGGTCACTGGGGCACCCGTCATCGCCGTCGGGCGTGCCGTCGCCGTCGGAATCTATGGAATCTATCGCCTCTCGTTCAGTGAGGTCTCTATCATCGGGTAGTTCATCTATGGTGTCGTCGGATGTGCCGCCGCCCTCCGGTTCGGAATAGGCTTCTATCGCTCCCGCCCACAGGTTAAGCGCTTGTAACTCCCAGAGGAAGGCTTCAGCCTGGCCGAAGTTTGGGTCTTCTGCCATGGCCTTTTTATAAGATTCAGCGGCTTTTGAATAGTTGCCGCGATCACTGTGGTCGATCCCCTCGAACAGATAGAGGAGGGCTGTGAGGTTGGTGGTAAGAGGTTTTTTCAGTTCTGCCTCCAACTCGGGTGAAAGCTCGATTTTTAACTCTTTGATGATCTCAAAGAGGAGTTCTTTTTCCATACGAAACAGTTCTGCAAGAAGCTCACCCTCGGTCCAGGGCCAGCCGACTACTTTTTCGGTCTGTACTTTCAACAGGTTGGATTTTAGTTGGAACAACTCCTCGATTTTACCCTTGAGGATATCTCCTCCAACCAGGAGTTCAACTCCTAATAGTTTTCCCATTTGAGAGGAGGTCGAGGGCTTAACCAGTCCGGAGACTTCAAGGTCTAATTCTTCTACGAGGGCCTGTACCTTCACCCTTTCCACCACTTGAATCTCTTCTACCTTGGAAAGGTCGGTTATGAGCATAAGAGTGAGACCCTTCTGAAGAATGTCCAAATCCGACCACCCTGTCTTGTTGGAGAAGTAAAGGACCGCCACGGTATTGGGAGCGCTGACGGTCTTGAGGGCTTTTTCCTGTTCTATAGCCCCTTTTGCCCATGCTTTTACTTCATCAGTTACGACCTGACCGGCCCATGCCGGCGCGGTGAACAGAACCCAAATCAGCAGAAAGCTTAACAGCACGCTTAATGATTTTTTATTCATGCCGGACCCCCCTAAATTCTCATACTGAACCTTTTTGACCTGTGCGGTTAGTATTTATCGTGTTTTGTCAATGAGAAGGCGTCGTAGGGGCGGCTTTACGCCGCCCACCAAATTGATTTCGGGCGGGAAACCCGCCCCAACGGGAACTTGCCGATGACAATTAAATTTCGTAGGTTGGGTTGAGCCCGTCCTAATAGGACGAAACCCAACATAACGGCCTTTTGTACCAACATTAAAATATGCAGCTATGTTGTATAATACAGCTCATTATCTCAAAACCATAAAATATCTTTTGCCCACAATGTGCAAGGGACTTCATAAAAATAATGCGAATTCTATCGCATATAGACAGGAATGTAAAGAAAAAAGGTTCAAAAAATTGCAAGGATCTTCAATTCGTAATTCCGGCTTGTCCGGGTTGCGAGGCAACTATCATGAAGTGCGAAATTGGGGTTCCGGCAACCGGCGGTTACAGTAAATCCTTCCACAGCATGCGGGACATGGGAATATAGACCACGTCAATGGGATTGCTGAAGATATTCGTATTCATTCCGTTATCGATACAGATTTCGAGGTTGTTGCTTCCGATTTTAGGTGCGCCGGGCTCATTTATCTGCAATGCATCCCAAATTTTATCGATGCCGCCCTTGCTCCTCCCGGTGCAGTCTATGTCGCCCACAACATAGAAGGCAACATTGATACGTTGGGGGTTATCAACCCCGGATGGAAACACATAATCGAATCCAAATTCACGGAGATCAGCCGGCTCGACATGATAGGACCCGTTCTCAAAAGCGCCGTCGGCATCATAACCATACGTCTCCGATCCGGTCTGTGAGGTCAAGGTCAGTTGTTATCATTACGACATACGAGCCTGATCTGGAGGAATGGATCGATTATAAAACAAGGAGATGAGTTGTCATGAAATGCGTTTTTTGTGGGGGTACAGTGAAAAAAAAGCAGGTAACGTTCAGTTATGAAGATGGCGACAAATATATTCTTGTTGAAAATGTACCAGATGAGGTTTGTACTAGATGTGGAGAGAAAACCTACTCTCCCGAAATTACTGATGAAATATTGAAATTTGCAAAAAATAAGTTTAAGCCTGTGAAAACCATAGAGGTTCCAGTGTATGATTTCGCGGCAAAGATAAAACAATTGTCAACGGTCGTTTAAAGTTCCAGACATTCGATATAAACCTCAAGCAAATTTTGCAACAGGGTGTAATATACGCGCGTAGGCTGTCAGTAGGCATCCATTGGAATGTTGAATATTCTGGTGTTTCTATCATTCAATCAACAGTGGCACTGATACGGAATGGAAGAATCAACTAATGGGAAACCTTGGGTCATTATCTGCTCTTGACTCTTGCTTGTTGAGCTCACAATATTACATACCTATGGGGCAGGCGAGGTAATGATTTAGGAATTAAATCATAGCGAGAAACCATGAGACAGGCAGCATTAAGGCATTGGAGCCAACTTCAAAATCTTTTTTGGAAAGAAGCAGGCCCTTCTTAAAATGTCTGATCATGGTGATGCTGTCTCGCAACGTAACGTGATTCTGGTATTTCACCTCAATAGATTGTGGCCCCTCCTGATCAAGAAACACAAAATCGACTTCTTTACCCACCTTGCTTTGCCAATAAAAGAGATCTGAAATCGAAGACAGGCCGGCGTTTACAAATCGGCTTTTCCTCAAAAGATGACTCCCTACGACAGCTTCGATAAGCATGGAGTCTTCAATCTTTAAATAAGGATGATATGTGAGTAAAACAGTGCTAATGACGGGATCAAAGGGGTAGATTTTTTTCCCTTTTCTTAGCTTTGGCAAATTTTTGTTGGTATCTAAGGCTTGAAGGAAATAAAGGATATAGGAGTCAGAAAGTATACTGATGTAATCGTGTGCCGTGTGGTGGGAACCCATGCCCGTTTCCACTGCAAGCTTTTTCCAATCGACAGGAGTTCCTATGTGTTTCAAGATGGGAAGCGCCATGTGCATTAGAAGCGAGGTGTTTTTTTTCAATCTCGCCATATCTCCCTCAATAATTGCTCGGAAAGTCATAAGGAGGTGTTCATCGGGCTCTCCCTTTAGATGGGCATCAATCCATGCAGGGAACCCCCCTGTTTTAAGGTAAGCGTGCAAGGCTCCCTCTATCTCAGTTTTGTACATGCGAAAATCAAAAAAGTCTTCTTCTTTTTTTTCTAAAATTTCGGAGATAGAATCAACCGGGGCGAGTTTTATTTGAGGATAAATAATGCTCAAAAATTGACGGAAAGACAGGGGCAATAGAACAAAGTCGCATCCTTTTCCCCGCCTGCCTGGAAGTTTTTCGGAACTTTTTTTGAGATCAAGAGCCGAAGAACCAGTAACAACATAGGTAGCATTCCTGTCAAAACCCATATCAATAAGAACCTTTATTCCGCGCGGCCACTCTGGAAGAAAAGAGGCTTCATCCAGAAAAAGGTATCTTCGGTTGGAGGTTGCGATGGTCTTAAAATAATAAAGGATAACCTCCAGAACCTCATCTACGGTTCTGGCGGCGTCTATGGAAAGAAAGAAAATGTCTTTTTCCGAAACTTTTTTGTCGGCCAGGAGATTTTTAATAAAAAGCTTGATCAGGGTGGTTTTGCCTACCTGTCTCGGCCCCTTGATTATGTGAAGCGCGTCCTCCTGCAGGGAAGTCTTGAGCAAGGGTGGGCGCCATTTGATTTTGGATGCTTCGAAGGTTTGGATGTGCTTGTCTTGTTGGATGGCTTGCCTGTCGCGCCACCACGGATTCATATCAAAAATAAAATCTATTAAAGCCATACATCCTTCCTTTGTTGTTTTTGCAATGCCATAAAATAAAAATCTTATGGCATTAAATTGCCATAATTTTATCCTCCGCACAATTTTTTGTCAACACAAAAGAATCAATTCCTGGTAGTCCCTACAAAGCAGTGCAGGTTTGGGAATACTGATGGGGGGACGCTCATTAGCTTATAAGTTTCTGTTTTTTTCTTTCCTCACCATACAAAATTTTCTAGGTTCATCGGGTTCCTGATTCCCACCATTTTAAAGTATCTCTTTTGGTCTGAAGTAGTATTGCTTACTTTTCGGAAAGTCTTGGTTCTGTCTTCCCTTTTCTAAAACTCAAGGATATATTATTGACAAATTTAATATTTCAGTGTTATTTGCAGGCCGGATTTTGTGTAAGATTTGTACCTCAAACTGTTCGAAATTTAGTCGGATAACTATCATAATTCGGGATAGCGTAGGTGATGGATGAAAAAAGGTTTAATACGAATTTTGATTTTTCCTGTGATTGGACTATGGCTGGGTTTTCCTCAAATTGGATTCTCAGAAACAGAAACACAACAGACGGCGGCATACACCTTGGGCGAAATTGTGGTTACCGGCGAACCGGTGGGAGTGGAGTCTATCGGTACGGTACGGGAAATAACCGCCGGCGATATTACCCGGCGGCATGCACGAACCCTGGACCAAGCCTTGGAACTGCTTCCTGGGCTGGACGTCCGTACCGGAACGGACGGCGTTCCGCGGGTCGATCTTAGGGGTTTTCGGTCTCGGCACGTGCTGCTGATGCTGAACGGAATTCCCTTTAATTCCGCTTTTGACGGACAGTTCGATCCGAGTATCATTCCGGTGGAAAATATCGCCAAAATAAAAGTGTCTTATGGTAATCATTCGGTACTATACGGCCCAAGTGGACTTGGCGGTGTGATCAACATCATTACCAAAAAAGGTACGAAAGGCCTTCAGGGCTCTGCAAAACTGGAAACCGGAGAGCGTCACAGTAACCTGGGACGCTTTATGGTCTCTGGCGCCAAAAACCAGTTTGACGCTTTTGTCAGCGGCAGCGTACTGGACAGCGACGGCTTTGTACTGTCCGATGATTTTAAGCCTACCTCTGAAGAAAACGGCGGCCTGAGAGAAAACAGCGATAATGAAAATAAAAACCTTTTTGCCAACTTCGGGTATAGCCCGAATAATATCTGGAAAATCGGACTGGTCGCCAACGCGACCCGGGGCGAGTTCGGCAAACCGCCCATTACCATTAACAATAAGTCAGACCACTTTGCTTCCAGCCCCAAATACGAGCGAATGGACGATTACGACAGCTTTTCCGGACAGATTTCCATAAACTGCGATCTGCCTGGCCCTTTGGGCCTGCGTGGGTGGCTCTTTGCCAATCGACTGGATGAAGATGAAACCCGCTATGACGATAATCAGTACAATTCCATGGACGATTCAGCTGTTAAAAACACCTATGCCAAAAATAACACCACCAAAATCTATGGTGGTACGCTGCAAACTTCCGTTGACCTCCAAACCAACGGCCTCTTCATCCTTGCTTTAAGCGGTGAAGAGCATGCCTTCGAGTCCAACGGTCTTATCCGGGACGTTAAGGTTGGCGGTGGCGGCGCCTCGACCTACACCACCCGAAGTTTCAACGAGGACCGGACGGTCAAGGTCTATTCTGCCGCGATTGAATACGAAGTATCCCCTTTTGATCGGCTCGGACTGGTGTTCGGTTACAGTCATCACTGGTTTAAAAAAGATACCGGCGACAGCAACAACGATAACTCTTTTCTCGTGGGCGCCCATTACGATATTTTTGAAAACACCCGCATCAGGGGTTCTGCGGCCCGCAAAATCCGGTTTCCGTCCATTCGCCAGCTTTACGAGGAAAACACTGGAAATCCAAATTTAACTACCGAAAAGTCATACAATTACGAACTTGGGGTTGAACAGCAGCTTTTAGAACGTACCACCCTTTCGCTGACCGGATTTTATATTGATGTTCAGGATTACATCGAAAAAATAGATTCCACAAATACATTCGAGAACAACGACGAATATCGTTTTCAGGGTGTGGAACTGACCGCCCAGACCCAGTATTTTAAAAACCTCTTATTACGGACCGGTTACACGTTTATGGATACCAAAGACAAGTCCCCCAATACCGAAAAGAAAGAACTGCAGTACAGACCGAAAAATAAACTGACGTTTGAAACCCAATATGTTTTCGGTTTCGGACTTTCCCTTTACGCCAGCGTCATGCATGTGGCCGACCAGTACTTTTATTCCCGAAATACACCGCTGCAAAAGCAAAAACTGAACAACTATACCCGGGTTGACCTCAAACTGAACCAGGCTTTTCTGAAAAAACGGTTGCATATTTATCTGGGCGTGGACAATCTTTTTGACCGGGATTACGAAGAGGCCTATGGCTTTCCCCAGACGGGCAGAACCCTATATGCTGGAACTGAATTTCATTTTTAACAGCATGTTGAAAAGAAGCGAAAATCCCGCTCATCGGTGCCAAAACAAAGCGGAGATCTTTTTTAACGGGACTGCTGGGAGAGTATTACTTTCATTTCTTAGAGGAGAAAATTATGAAACAAATATTTCTGCTTGTTGTTGCGATTATCGGTTTCCATGTGCCAGTCTATGCATTTTCCGAACATGAAGTTGTTTCCATTCAAATTCCGGACATGCGATTCTACTCTGTAAAAGCCATTACGCCTGTGCCAGAAGGTCGAATGGATCTGCTTGCCGCGGGACAAATCAAACAAAACGATCGGAATGATGCACTGATCATCGCATTTTCGATAATTAAGGGTAAATACAAAGAACTTGCACGGGAGGTTTTTTATATCGGACCCAAAAGTGCTGACAATAAAACCCGAATCCGTTCTCTAGTTTGCATCAAAGCGCCATCAACGAACCGATGCCTTATCGTTGTCAATGGGAAAGCCGGTCCTGAAAACCGTGAGATCGGTTTTATCCGTTCGTATGTATTTAATGGTGCATTCAATCTGAAGGACAGCATCGAATTTTCGGATCCCGAAACGTCATATACCCATGGGTATCCGCTCATTCAGGCCGACATCAATAAAGATGGGAAAAATGAAATTATTTGCGGTGGTTTTTCAGGAATTAATGACAGGGATCATGCCGACATCAGGATTTTTTCAATTGGAGAACATGGGCACCTTTCCCGGATAAAAGGATTTCAAACAAACCAATTAAACACCTTTCGGCTGCGGGTGAATGCTTTGGCTGCGGGAGACCTGAACGGAGACGGCACGTCGGAAGTTGTGGCCGCTGGCAGAACCGTTGAAAACGATATCGAACATGCTGCTTTTGCTGTTTTTTCTGATCAGACCCTGATTTGGAAAAAACTGAATGATCTCGGTACTTGTCGGTACCGGTATGCCATGGTTACAGACATAAACGGAGACGGGCGTCTGGAACTGGTTCTTGGCGGACGCATTGATCAGAAGAGTACAAAATATGCGCTGCTGGATATCTGGCAAGCACATAACGGGGAGATGAACCTCATTTCGCGATATCGTTTTACCGGAATCGGCTCTACACGACTACGGGTGGTGGAAGCACTGCCTGCTGGATTTCCCGGTCATCTGATCATCGGAGGGCGCCAGGAAACCCTCCAGAATGGCCGTATGAAATGGAAAGGGTTTCTTCAGCAGGTGGCATTCGAATCCGGCACCTTGTTTCCTTGCTCAAAACCGATCATTCTGGATAAGGACTGGGAAACCCGAGTTCGGACGATAGATATTTGCAAGAACTCCCTGATTACGGCAGGGTTTACGGAAGGCAAAACCAAAGCGTCCAAAGCCTTTATTTCCATTTATCCGTTGAAATAGCAAAGCACCTAAAAAATTCGGGTAGTCCCTACAAAACAGTGCCGGTCAATAATTTCAGGGTAGTTCATTTGAGATACCAGTTTATAATACTGGAACCAAAGAAGATATAGATAATTGCGCCCATTGACAGAAACGGGCCGAAGGGAATAGCGAGTTTTAAACCTTTGCGTGTACGCAGCATTAAAACTATTCCCACCAGAGTTCCGATGGCAGAACCAATAAATATTGTAAAGAGAATGCCTTTCCACCCTAAGGCAGCTCCTATCATTGCCAAAAGCTTGATGTCTCCGCCTCCCATGCCTTCTTTTTTAGTAAGAAGGTTGTATGTTACTGCAATTAATAAAAGGCTTCCGCCGCCGGCCACTATTCCCAACAAAGAGTCTTTGTAGGTGATTGCTGCAAGGGTAAATGATGCAAAAAAGAAGATCGGTATGCCTGGAAGTGTAATCACGTCCGGTATTATCTGATGATCAATATCAATAAAGGTAATCACAAGCAGTGATGAAATTAAGGCATAGTACACAAATGCTTCAATTGTAATTCCAAACTTGAAATATATACAAAGTGCAAAAAAACCTCCTGTCAATTCAACCAAAAGGTAACGAAATGCTATAGGAGAATTACAATGGCGGCATTTTCCTTTAAGCCACAGATAACTTAAAACAGGAATATTGTCATAAGATCTTATAATATTTCCGCAGTTCGGGCATATAGAACGGGCTGGATTTATAATTGATTTTGATGCGGGCAACCTGTATATGCATACATTCATAAAACTTCCTATACAAATTCCAAATATAAAAATTAATATTTCAATTAGGTGGGTTAACATATTCAGCCCTCTTTATTCGGTTTGAGCATTTTTCAAAGGTTTCATTTTGAAATATTACCCTGAAACATAGTCTTTTGTCATGCAAAATTTGTTAGGTTTGTTTTATAAAAAATCAAGGTTGATATTGTCAAAGAAAAATAATGTTATATATTGTTAGATTAACACATCTTAAACTCAATTTTTTATATGCATAAGCCTCTTGGCGATTGTGGGGGGAAATAATTAAAAACAGGTGAAACAATGGGTGAAACAGATAAAGATGATTTGATAAGTATTATTGAAGAAGATGAAAAGGATATAAAAATACCCAAAACTCTTCCTTTAATGCCTATACGGGACGTTGTGATTTTTACGGGTATGCTTATTCCTCTTTTTGTCGGTCGGGAAAAATCAGTGCGAGCGGTGGAAGCGGCTGTAATAAAAGACGGTTATTTATTGTTGGTTGCGCAAAAGGATTCGGGCGTCGAGAACCCTAAAAAGGATGAAATTTACACGATTGGAACAGTTGGCCGGATTCTGAGGATGTTGAAACTGCCTGACGGCAGTGTCAAGGCCCTTGTGCAAGGTGTCGCCAAGGCAAAAATTGTGACATATCTCAGAAACAAAGCTTATTATCGCGTAAAAATTGAAATTATTAAAGAACATATGACTGAAGCAGTCAATCTGGAGATTGAAGCTCTGATGAGGAATGTACGAGAGCATTCAGAGAAGATTCTGGCTCTTCGAGGAGAATTAAGCGGCGATGTCGGTACCATTCTGGAAAGCATAGATGATCCAGGCAAGCTTGCAGATCTTGTATCATCGAATCTTAGACTGAAAATTGAGGAGTCACAGACTCTGCTTGAACTTGTAGATCCTGTGGAACGTCTTAAAAAAGTTAACGATCTGCTTTCACATGAAGTAGAACTTTCGGTGATACAGGCAAAGATTCAATCTGATGCCAAGGATGAAATTTCTAAGAGCCAGCGCGATTATTTTTTAAGAGAGCAGGTTAGGGCTATCCACAAGGAACTGGGCGAGCATGATGAAAGAGCTGAAGAGATAGATGATTACAAGAAAAGGATCAAGAGCGCCAAAATGCCCAAGGAGGCTGGAAAAGAGGCTGCAAAGCAGTTAAAGCGTCTGGAACAGATGCATCCTGATTCTGCTGAAGCTTCAGTTATACGGAGTTATCTGGACTGGCTGGTTGATCTGCCATGGGATAAAAAAACCAAAGATGTGATCGATATATTGAATGCAAAAAAAATATTAGACAAAGATCACTACGCTCTGTACAAGGTGAAAGATCGAATACTTGAATATTTGAGTGTTCGCAGGCTAAATCCAAAAATGAAAGGTCCTATTCTATGTTTTGTCGGGCCTCCCGGCGTGGGGAAGACTTCTTTGGGAAGAGCTATTGCTAAAGCGATGAAGCGTAAATTCGTCCGTATTTCTCTCGGTGGAATTCGAGATGAAGCGGAAATTAGAGGCCATCGCCGCACATATATAGGGTCAATGCCTGGACGTATACTACAGAGTTTGAAGCAGTGCGGATCAAACAACCCTGTTTTTATGATGGATGAGATTGACAAAGTGGGCTCTGATTTTCGAGGTGATCCTTCTTCTGCTTTATTAGAAGCTCTTGATCCAGAGCAAAACTTTGAATTCAGTGATCACTACCTGAACTTACCGTTTGATCTTTCCAGGGTTATGTTCGTACTTACCGCCAATTTGACAGATACAATTCCTTCAGCACTTCTTGACAGAATGGAGGTCATTAATCTTTCGGGATATACTGAGGAGGAAAAGAAGATTATTGCTGAAACACATCTTTTCCCGCGTCAGCTTAAGGAAAACGGCTTAAAGCCGAAGAATATTTCCATCAGTCCAAAAGCATTGCTCCAGATTATAAATGAATACACCTCCGAGGCAGGTTTGAGAAACCTTGAACGTGAGCTTGGGTCAATATGTCGCAAGGTGGCGCGTAAGATAGCTGAAAGAGAAAAAGGTCCTTTCAATATTACAAGGACAAATCTGCATAAGTATCTGGGCATACCCAGATATTATCCTGAGATGGATCAGCAGGAGAGTCAGGTCGGACTGTCTATCGGGCTTGCCTGGACTAATGCTGGTGGAGAGGTTCTGTATGTAGAGGCGGCTTTAATACAAGGCAAGGGTGACTTGATTATTACCGGGCAGCTCGGAGAGGTAATGCAGGAATCCGCCCGAGCGGCTGTAAGTTATGCCAGGGCAAATCTTTCTTGTTTTGGAGTAAAAGAAAATTTTTTGGAAAATTTTGATGTGCACATACATGTCCCGGCAGGTGCGATACCAAAAGATGGTCCTTCTGCCGGAATTGTTATGGCTACAGCCCTGATTTCTGTTTTGACCAATAAGCCGGTCAGCAAGAACATTGCTATGACCGGCGAAATTACGCTTAGAGGAAGAGTCCTTCCGATAGGAGGCTTAAAAGAAAAGGCTTTGGGGGCTTTGAGGGCTGGAATTTATACTGTAGTAATTCCTGAAAAGAATAAAAAGGATATTGTAGAACTTCCTTCAAATGTAAAGCGTAAAATCAAATTCATTCCTGTAAAACACATGGATGAGGTACTGCCGATTGTACTTGAGGGCTTAAACATTAAGGGCAGTGGGGCAAAAAAAAGCAAGATTAAGTAAAACGGTAACACTTTAGCCCTTTAACATATATTCGCTTCAGGAATAATACATTCAAAGAGTTTCCTGTTTTGAATGTATTATTCCTGAAGCTCACGTTTATCTGGTTTTTTTATAAAGCTAAAGTAAAAGATATAGAATTTAACCCTGCTTTATGCGATAAATTATGAGAATACTCGCTGTAGATACAGCTACAAAAAGTTGTAGCGTTGCCATTGTTGAGAAAGAATCAATTATAGCCGAGACTACTCTATTTATCGAACAAACTCATTCAAAACATTTAATGGAGATGATAGATACAGTATTGAATTTGTCTGGGTTAACCGTATCTGAACTGGATGGATTTGCGGTAACAAGAGGGCCCGGGAGCTTTACCGGTCTGCGAATAGGTATTAGTTCGATAAAGGGTTTTGCTATGGCATCCGGCAAACCTGTTGTGGGTGTTTCAAGCCTTGATTCGCTTGCCATGCAGTGCGGCTTTTCTTCATATCTCGTTAGCCCGTTATTAGATGCCCGTAAAGAAGAGGTGTATTTTTCACGTTACAGGTTTGAAAACGGATATTTGAAAAAGGAATTTAGGGGACAGGCTATTAGTCCTGTTCAGGCTGTTTGCGATATAAATGAGCCATGCCTGTTTGTTGGTGACGGCGCCAAAATTTATCAAAATAAAATTAAAGATCAGATAGGTGATCTGGCACATTTTGCGCCGTTTTACCAAAACACAATCAGGGCTTCTACTGTGGCTCATATAAGTATGGATAGATTTGAGACAAATGATACAGATGATAACAGCTTGATTGTACCCCATTATATACGAAAATTCTCAAGTTGTAATCATTGACATTATTAATCGATATTGGTATAAATTTTTTAAACTTTAACCAAGGTGTATGTTAAATGGATAAATTTTCCTGGTCAGATCCTCCGAGTCAAGTCGCATTTCCTGTAGCAAAAGCCGGATATCCTTTGATATTTGCTTCGGCCTTTACTACAGGTGTTTTTGCCCTTTTGGGGCTGACTGTTCCCGCGCTGATAGGTCTTGCGGTTACTTTTTTCATCTGCTATTTTTTCAGGGATCCTGACCGGGTTATACCTAAAAATTACGGTGCTGTTGTATCACCGGCTGATGGAAAAGTAATTATAGCCGGGCAAGAGGACAGCAGCCCTTTTTTTGAAGGCAGATGTCAAAAGATAAGTGTCTTCATGTCGATATTTAATGTGCATGTAAATCGTATTCCGCATGAAGGGGAAGTTGAAAGGGTAAGTTATTATCCTGGAAAATTTTTTTCCGCAAATCTGGATAAGGCCTCAAGGGATAATGAACATAATGCGATTTTTCTTAAGACAGGAGACGGCAGGAAAATATGTGTTGTTCAGATTGCAGGGCTTATAGCGAGGCGTATTATATGCAAGCTACAGAAGGGGGACAGGGTAGCCTGCGGTGAACGCCTGGGTATGATATGTTTTGGATCAAGACTTGATATTTATCTGCCCGATGATGCGGATCTTAATGTCGCAGTCGGGGATAAGGTTAAAGCCGGTACATCTATTTTGGGATATTTAAGACATGAAAAGAAAGAAAAGAATTAATAAAGACAAGCTGAGGCGCGGAATATACATTCTGCCTAACATATTTACATCTTTAAATATTTTTTGCGGATTCTATGCTATTATTGCTTCAATAGATGGCAAATATGTTACATCGGCTATAGCTATTATTATCGCCGTGGTATTTGATATTCTTGATGGCAAAATTGCCAGAGCTACTAATACCACCAGCAAATTTGGTGTTGAATACGATTCTCTTGCAGATCTTGTATCCTTTGGTCTTGCTCCCGGAGTGATGATGTATTTATGGGCTCTTAAGCCTATGGGAAGAATCGGCTGGCTTGCCGCATTTTTATTTATGATTTGCGGAGCTCTTCGCCTGGCACGTTTCAATGCCCATGTTGATACAGCAGGCGGCGATTACTTTACAGGCCTTCCGATACCGGCTGCTGCCGGCATGGCTGCTACTGCTGTTTTGTTTTATAATAAATTCGATATAGCAGGTACTTCTAACTGTATATTACCCCTTATAATGCTTTATATTCTTTCTTTTTTAATGGTCAGCACCATAAAATACGATTGTTTTAAACAACACGAGCTGTTTAGAAAGATGAATTTCAATGTTCTTGTTACAGTTATACTGATTTTAATTTTTATAGCAGCGCAGCCATCCATTGCCCTGTTTCTTTTAGGAGTTGCCTATCTAATTTCAGGTCCCTTCAAGACTATAAGGCTTATGAGACTTTCAAAGCAGGAAAAAGCCGAAATCCACTAAATTGATAAACAGGTTTCGAATTCTCTATAACATAGCGGTTTACGGTTAACAGTTTACGGTTACTCAAAACATAAAAACAATCAGCCGTTGCATAATTCATTATTCATTAAAAAATTGAGAAACTGTAAACCGACAACTGTAAACCGTGAACGGTTATATTATTTATACAGGAGTTGTGATGTCAAAAGAATATAAAATAGCTGTAATCCCAGGAGATGGTACAGGACCCGAAGTTGTGGCAGAAGGAATCAAGGTGCTGGAGACTGTAGCAGGCAAATGCGATTTTAGACTGAAATTTACTAATTATAATTTAGGCGGTGATCATTACAAGGCGACAGGAGAAATTCTGCCGGATACAGTACTTGAGTCTTTATCAAAATTCGATGCAATATATTTGGGTGCCATAGGTCATCCGGATGTTAAACCGGGAATTCTTGAAAAAGGTATTCTTTTAAAACTTAGATTTCATTTTGACCAGTATATTAACTTAAGACCCGTCAAATTGTACGAAGGAGTAAGAACTCCCTTGAAAGACAAAGGTCCTGAGGATATTGATTTCGTGGTTGTTCGTGAAAATACTGAGGGACTTTATGCCGGTGCCGGCGGTTGCTTAAAGCGGGGAACTGCAGATGAAGTTGCAGTCCAGGAGTCAATAAATACACGCAAAGGTGTCGAAAGATGTATCAGATACGCCTTTGAATATTGCAGGCAACGCAATAAAGTCAAAAGACTAACTCTTTGCGGAAAGACCAATGTACTTACTTTTGCTTTTGATCTTTGGGAAAGAGCTTTTAACGAGGTTGGAGAAGAGTATCCTGATATAGAAAAGGATTATGCACATGTTGATGCAGTATGCATGTGGATGGTTAAAAATCCCGAATGGTTCGATGTTATTGTGACGGACAACATGTTCGGAGACATCATTACCGACCTGGCGGCAATTATACAGGGAGGAATGGGTATAGCTGCCGGAGGAAATATAAATCCCGATGGCGTTTCAATGTTCGAACCTATTGGAGGATCTGCTCCCAAGTATACTGGAAAACAGGTAATAAACCCAATAGCAGCCATAATGGCCGCTAATATTATGCTTGACGCAATCGGCGAGCTTGAGGCAGCCTCTATGATCGAAGAGAGCGTTATAAAGGTCTTACGTGATGATTTAAAAGACGTAGCTGCCGGCAGAATGGGATATAGTACAAAAGAGGTTGGAGATCTAGTTGTAAATTATATTAAAGGATAAATGTAACGGTTCACAGTTCACGGTTCACGGTTCACGGTTAAAACGACTCAGTCATTGGCATGGTATCATTAAAAAGTTGATCCCTTTTATGTTGTGTAAGCTATTTTCAGGGGAGTCCCTAAACCGTGAACCGACAACCGTGAACCGTAAACCGTTACTAACATGGGGATAATTATGTCCGGTAAGAAATTTAATATTGCTGTAGCAGGCGCAACAGGCGCCGTAGGCAATCAGATGATAACCTGCCTTGAGGAAAGCAACATTCCCTTAAGTTCCGTTAAGTTTTTAGCCTCTCATCGTTCTGCAGGTCGCAAGCTCCGTTTCAGGGGAGATTTGATTGATGTTGAGGAATTGACAGAGAGTTCTTTTAAAGGCGTTGATATTGCACTTTTTTCAGCAGGTGGGGGCACAAGTAAAAAATTTGCTCCTATTGCCGCAAAGGACGGTTGCGTGGTTATTGACAATTCAAGCGCATGGCGTATGGATCCTGACATACCGCTCGTTGTCCCTGAAGTAAATCCTCATGCAGTTGCGGATTATGCAAACAAGGGAATAATAGCGAATCCGAACTGCTCTACAATTCAGATGGTTGTCGCTATTAATCCTATTTATAGAAAGTGCGGAATAAGGAGAATTGTCGTTTCTACATATCAGGCCGTGTCTGGAACAGGGAAGAAGGCAATAGATGAGCTTTTTGATCAGACCCGTTCCATGATTAATTTTTTGGATTATGAAATTAATGTTTATCCGCACAGAATTGCTTTTAATTGTCTTCCACATATAGATGTATTTTTGGGAAACGGTTATACTAAAGAAGAGATGAAGATGGTTAACGAAACAAGGAAAATTTTCGAAGATGATTCAATAGGGGTTACAGCTACAACTGTCCGAGTTCCTGTATTTTATAGCCATTCCGAGTCAGTCAATATTGAGACAAAAGAACATATTTCAGCAGATGAAGTAAAATCTCTTCTTGAAAATGAGCCGGGCATTAAAGTTGTGGATGATCCTGCAAATAATAGCTACCCTCTTGCTATTGATGCGGCGGGCCAGGATTTAACGCTGGTTGGGCGCATACGCAATGATGAATCAATTCAGAACGGCATTAATATGTGGATTGTTGCCGACAATATCAGAAAAGGCGCCGCAACCAATACGGTTCAGATAGCAGAAATTCTGGCAGACAAATATTTGTAAGCGTTCAAGGAACATTGAAATTAGAAATTAGAAATTTGGCCTTCATGCTTTTGTACCGTTCTTCCCAATTTCAAGTTTCAAGCCGTGAACGGCTACGATAATTTAAATCCTGTAAATCCTGTACAAAATAATATTTAAAAGCGCTAAAGTGTTACGTTTTAAGGAGTTTAGAGTTGGAGAGAATACCTATAACAAGAGAGGGCTATGAAGCCCTGAAGAAAGAAATAGAAAAGATAAAAAAGATTGATCGGCCCATGAACATAAAGGCAATTGAAGAGGCCCGTGCGCATGGAGATCTTAGTGAAAATGCGGAATTTGAAGCAGCCAAAGACAGGCAGGCATTCATTGAAGGCCGATTGATGGATATAGGCTACAGGTTGGCCAGCGCGGATATAATTGATCCCGGCATGCTCCCAAAGGATCGCGCTGTATTTGCCAGCACGGTTGTTCTTGAAAACGTTGATACAGGTGAAACAGTTGAGTATCAGCTTGTTGGGCCTGATGAGTCTGATATTGAAAGGGGCAGAATATCTATTACTTCGCCGCTCGGAAAAGCAATTATAGGGAAAAAACCGGGAGAAGAGATAATAATGCTGGCTCCAGGTGGAAAAAGATATTATGAACTGCTGGATATATTGTAAAAAAGAATAAGGAGGTTTTGCTTTGGCACGTATTACAATTGAGGACTGTCTGAGGCGCGTATCAAACCGTTTTTTGCTATGCAACATGGCTGCTAAACGAGTAAGGCAGGTTCGTGATGGATCTGAATACTTAGTAAGTTCACCGAAAAATGAAGATATCGTTGTTTCTCTGAGAGAAATTGCTGCAGGCAAGATAATTTTAAAGGAAAAAGAAAAAGAAGAAAATTGACGGATGCCAGCTATTAGCTGTCAGCCGTTAGCTATTAGGCAAAAATTCTATATAAAAACGGACTGTTAGGCTAAAAGCTAATGGCTAACAGCTAACAGCTATGTGTACAGATCATATTTTTTGAGGTATTTTACCCTTAAAAGCCCAAACTACTTTGGGCTAATTATGAAGGATGCCAAGACACAGTTATACATATAAGGCGCTGAACAGATCTGCCGGCAAAGCCATGCACCGTTATAATATGATATCAGAAGGAGATCGAATAGCGGTAGGGCTGTCAGGCGGGAAAGACAGCCTGGCAATGATGTGGGTTTTAAAAGAACGTCAGCACCGCATCCCGGTGAATTACAAGCTGTTTGCTGTTTACATTGATCCGGGATTTAAGGGAGGCTTCAGCCAACAGCTTGAAAAATATTGTCGTAAAATTGGTTTTAATCTTAGAATTGACCATACCGATCACGGAGTTTTGGCGCACAGCATAGAAAATCGTGAGAATCCCTGTTTTTTGTGTTCAAGGCTTCGCAGAAAACGGCTTTTTAAAATTATGGAAGAACTGGGGTGCAATAAACTTGCACTAGGGCACAACAAAGATGATATTATCGAGACCCTTTTTTTGAATATGTGCTATGCTGGAGAAATAAGCACAATGGTTCCTTCCCAGCCTTTTTTTCAGGGAAGGTTTAGAATAATCAGGCCCATGGCCTTTGTAGATGAAAATACAATTAAACGCTTTACATTCGAAGAGAAACTTCCGGTTTTTGTCAATCCATGTCCAAGCGCAAAGACTTCTAAGCGGCAGGAAATAAAAGCTCTTCTGGAGCGGCTATACAGCAGCAATAAAAAAATTAAGGGTAATATATTTCATGCCATGAGCCATATAAAAACAGAGTATATGCTTGAAGCATGAAAGATACCCAGAATCAGAGAGATTACCGCAACATAACAATAGACAAGGTAGGAATAAAAGATCTTCGATATCCCATAACTGTTCTTGACCGGAGAAACGGTTGCCAGGATACGGTTGCTACGATAAATATGTATGTTGATTTGCCCCACGAATACAAGGGCACACATATGAGCCGTTTTGTGGAAATCCTCAACGTTTTGCGTCCAGAAGTTTCTTTAAAAAAAATATCAGATGCTCTCGAGCAGATGAAAAAACATTTAAATGCCGCTTCTTCTCACATCGAAGTAACTTTTCCCTATTTCATTGAAAAAAAGGCTCCGATTAGCAACTCACCAGGCCTTATGGATTATACCTGCAGGCTTATAGGATCGAGCGGACCTGATGGTAACATTGATTTTGTGTCAGAAGTGATTGTTCCTGTTTCGTCTGTGTGTCCTTGCTCAAAGGAAATAAGTGAGGCCGGAGCTCACAATCAGCGTGGGGAAGTCAGGCTTAGCATCAGATTCAAGAAATTTATATGGATAGAAGATATGATCGAACTTGTTGAGAAATCCGGATCAAGCGAAGTATATTCTGTTCTGAAGCGGGTTGACGAAAAGTATATAACGGAGTACGGGTTCAGTAATCCGAAGTTTGTTGAAGATATTGTAAGGGATATAGCCATAAAGCTTAAAGAAGACGAGAATGTAACCTGGTTTTCCGTAAGTGCTGAAAATTTTGAGTCCATCCACAACCACAGTGCATATGCTCACATTGCAAGCAGTTGAATTTCTTTAAAAATTACTCTAATTTAAAGAAAAAAGAGGCGCTTTTGCATCAATTTAAACCTGATTATTGCAGAAAGTGGCATCATGGCAAAAACCAACTTTCTAATTCATTTTCAAAGAGTGTTTTAAAATTTAATGATATCCATTTCTCAATGTTTTCACCATCATCAACTGTTATCAAATATACTGTTCGATCCTCATTAGCGTCTTCTGCCGTTATCCCAGGATCATCTTCATAAGGATCAGCCTCGTTAATCCATCGTACAAAGGGTTCGTTACATTTTAAAATAACGGCGGATCTGTTAATCATTCTTTTTTTCTATCGTTTTTAAAACATAACCAGTTATTATATGGTTTCTGACTATTCCCACAGCTTCTCATGACTGATTGACTTCCGACGCAGTCCGGTTAAAGGCGTTGCGGACACATTCTTCCATTTGAGAAACTTCTTTATCTGTGAGCTTTTCAAACTTGGCCTTACGCTTGTTCTTTGACAGGCGGCCATTATTTTCAACACACAGACGAATAAAGAGGTCGATGAGCCGATCAGGCATATCCACTATTGCCCTTATAGTTGGTTTGGCCTTCTCGTAATCGAGAATGTAGTCCAGTTCCGACACAAGCTCATTCTCAATTGTGTCCTGAATAAATCCGAATAATTTCTCAGCTATAGCGGTCATGTCGATATACTTGTAGTGCAATAGCGTTTCATTCTTGACCTCCATCCTGCCGTCGCTGTCCAGCTCATAGTCCAGTAGTGGCAACAAATGCTTTGAGAAGAGTTCGAGCGTTTCGTCGTATTCTTTTATTTTGCGCAACATGGTAGCCGAGACCGGAAAGATGAGACCCTTTGGGGTAAAGCGTCTTTTTGCCAGAATGTTATGAATCAAAAAACGATGGATGCGTCCATTGCCGTCATCAAACGGATGCATAAAGACAAAACCAAATGTGATTGCTGTGGCAACCACGACAGGATGAACTTCGGAAGACATCATGCGCTTATAGGCGTCGAACATGCCTTCCATAAGCATCGGAATATCTTCCGGCTTGGGCGCAACAAAATATACCAGTTCATTACCGAAACTGACTGTTTGACCGACGTAGTTTTGATCCGCACGAAAGTCGTTGTTGGCAAAACGTTCATCAACTATCGCCCGCTGAAGCTCTATCAACGATAGTTTGTCAAAAAACTCTCGATCCTCTGCCAATCTAAGCAATTCAACAAATCGTGCCGCTCGTTTCTGATCTGGTGTCGCGCGCTCAATCTCAAATGAAGACTTTGTTTCCCTGGTGTATAAATAAGAAACTGCTCGCAACAGGATTTCTTCCGGATAGCTTTCAACTACTTCCATCCCTTTTTTGTCTATCTGAAGGTCTATGTAATTACTCAAATTGTCAGTTCGTCGAATCATGGGGCAGAAGCGCTGATTTCCCAAGAAATTATCAGTAACTTTTTGCCGACGGTGCGGGATACCTTTGCAGGTGTAATATTTGTCTTGATCGAGGAGATCAACGTAATTGGTTGTCTTGGACGGCTGCAAGTCGAGTTCCCTGCCCATAAGATACTCGTATAGGAACCAGATTTTTCGGGCATACTTCCCTGCCGGGGTTTCCTTAATGAAGTGTTCTATATCCTTGTGATCTAGCACCAGGAAAAGAGCGTTAAGGATTTCCAAGTTTATTCCTTCAAACTTTAGGGCAAATATCAAATGATCCTTCAAGCTGTCGCCCGGATCATATCTCTTAGTGTAGATCTCAGTTCTCCGGTAGTCGTCTATGACCGTCTTGCGTCTCCCTTTTTCGGCGATGAATGATTTAACATAGTGCGGTATAATATCAAGGGAATACCGACAAACTAATTCGCTGTAACCGACCTGCCTAAGACCTTTGGCTGGGTTGATTTCTATATTATTCACTGACTTACCGTTGTAGAAAATGTTTTACCGTAGAAAAAAGTATCTAATTTGTATTTATTGTAGCAAAAAGCATTTCATTTGCAAGAATTTTAATCGACAAGCTATTATTATTCGGATTCGTGGAAAAACGCATTTTGTGGTAGAAAAATACATTTATTAAGCACAATATGTTTACAAACATATTTTATCGTTAAGGCTTAAGGGATATCCTATATCCTCTTATTTCTGGCTACATAGGCGCTCCTGGATTCCCGCTTCCGCGGGAATGACAGTCATCTTCGCGAGATTATATAGATGACAGGACATTAGAAAACATCCCCCTAATGCAGCCGTTCTATGAAATCCTCCAGGGGTAGAACGTCTATGCCGTCAAAATGATATGCTCTTTTGCCTATGTAAATACCAATCAATCCCCATAAAGATTAAGACAGTATAAATTATTCGGCTCTTAATGCTTCAACGGGATTTAAGCCTGCTGCGCGGCGGGCCGGCATTACGCCTGCCAAAAGACCGATAATGGCGGCAAGTACTTCAGATGTAACGACATAGAACCAGGATGTGTGTGTGGGAAGTGCCGGTATAAGCGAGCCAAGAATCCAGGCTCCTCCTGCACCTGTTATAAGTCCTGCCAGGCCGCCAATGCTTGCCAGTACCACTGCCTCGCCAATAAAAAGGGCAAGTATTTGCATGCGGCCGGCTCCTATTGCTCTTAATAGACCAATTTCAGCAGTACGTTCATTGACGGCAATAGTCATTATTGTAAGGATACCAACGCCACCTACTAAAAGAGATATGCCGCCTAAGGCGGCCACAGCTAAGGTCAGTATTTCAAGCACAGAACCAAGCACTTCGAGCATCTGTTCCTGGGTTGTGACGGTAAAATCCTGCCTGCCATGACGGGCAATGAGAAGGTTGGTAGCGTATTTAGCGACCTCATCAGCATCACCTCCCTCAGCATAAAGCAAATCTATTTCCATAAGGCTTTCACGGTTAAACATAGAAAGCGCCTTGGCAGCAGGAATATAAACCGCATCATCGAGATCAAAGCCCAGCACCTGCCCCTTGGACTCCATAGAGCCTGCAACCCTGAACCGTTCACCTCCAATGCGGATTCGCTGGCCCAGTGGATTGTCCATCCCAAACAATTCCTCCCGGAGTTTACTGCCTAAAACAGCAAAGGAACGTGCTGCAGCAGGATCATCGTCGGGCAGGAATTGTCCTGAAGCAACCTTTATCTGCCAGACTTCCGGGGCATTGGCTCCTACTCCGAAAACAGTGGTTCTTCGGCTGCGCTTACCGGCTTCCACCTGTGCGTTGCCTTGCACAACCGGCACAACAGCAATAACCCGCGGAATTCTTTTTAGAGCTTCTGCATCATTCATGCTCAGAGGACGGACATTGCTTATTACTGCACCTGACATACCGGTAGTTGTAGATTTTCCAGGTGTAATTCCGATAAGATTTGTACCAAACTGGGTAAATTCTGAAAGGACAAACCTGTGTATGCCTTCTCCAAGAGATGTAAGAAGAACCACCGACGCAATACCAACAGCGATCCCCAGGGCGGTAAGAAAACTTCTCAAACGCTGCGTAATAAGTGACTTCAAGGCAAGCTTAATGAAATCGTTAATGAGCATGCATTTACACCTTTTAAAAGTATAGACTTTCAGATAATTAATTTCACAAGGCCAGAAGGAGGAAGGCGTATTAGTTATACGTCGACGACTGATAACACAGTGAAATTAATTATCTGAAAGTCTATACTATCTTCTGGATAAAGCCTGCACCGGGTCAAGTTTCGCCGCCCTTTGTGCAGGAAAAACGCCAAAAACTAAGCCTGTCAATAGTGAAACTCCCACAGCAGTTGCCGGTGCCCAGAAAGGTATCACTATAGGAAAATTTGGCAATATTCTTGCAAATAACAAGACGCCACCAAAGGCAACAACTAGTCCTAAAAAAGCACCGGTTATAGATAGTATTATAGCTTCAGCCAGAAACAGACGCATGATCTGATGTCTTGTTGCGCCAAGCGCTTTTATCAGTCCGATTTCTGTTGTGCGCTGGGAAACAGCGATCAGCATCACGTTCATAATTAGTATGCCCGCCACTGCCAGGCTGATTGCTGCAATTCCTGCCACGGTAAGGGTAAGAGCATTTAAAATCCGGTCAAAGGTTGACAGAATCGCATCCTGGGTAATTATGGTTATATCGTCTTCTCCATCATGTCTTTCACGAATGGTTTTTAAAATTGCCTCCCTGGCTCTTGGAATAGCCTCGCGACTGCTTGCCTGAACAAGAACCCTAAAAAGTGATGCGGTGTTAAACAGAGATTGAGCTGATGCAACCGGTATAATAACGACATCGCTCATATCGAACCCAAGCGACTGGCCTTTTTTTGCCAGAACTCCGGTTACCCTGAAGCGACGGTCACCAATTCGTACCCATTCACCAAGCGGAGACTGATTTGCAAACAATTCTTTTTTTACTTTATTGCCTAACACACATAAAGCTTCTCCGCGTCTATGGTCACCAGATGGCAGGAATCTGCCAAGGCTCATAGACAAATGCCGGACTTCATAGAGTTCAGAGGTTGAGCCAACTATTATTACCTCTCTTTCAAGCTGCTTCCATGAAACCGGCGCAGAGCCCACAGTAATTGGGGATATAAGACGGATTGCAGAACTTCGATTCAACGCAATAGCATCATCCAAAGTCAGATCACGCGGTGTCTCTCCTAACAGCGGAGGAGGGCCGCCTGTTGTCTCTGAACGACCCGGCAATATTATTAGAAGATTAGTGCCTAATGAGGAGAACTGGCTGGTTACATACTGTCTCGCGCCTTCACCAAGGGAGGTTAATACTACAACAGAGGCTACACCTATAGCCATAGCTATCAGTATCAGGAAAGTTCGAAATTTATAGCCGGTTGAGGCACGAATGCTAAAATTTAGTATATCCTTTGCCTTCATAGTTTTTACATATAACCTGGGTTAAGCGGTTCATCGTTCACGGTTCACAGTTCACGGTTTCCGGTTGAAAATTTCTAACTGACTGTTCACAAAAGGATGACGCATCAATTGGAAGGTAGTCCCTACAAAGCAGTGCAGGTTTGAGAATACCGCCCTGTTTTACTTTGTAAACACCTGATTTTTATCTATATGCTGCCATAAGACATGATATGTAACTTACTGAAATTATTGACCCGCACTGTTTTGTAGGGACTACCCAATTGGAACGAATATTATGTTTCACCCAATGTGTGAATGAGACTAATCTGAGCATTGTGTTATAAAGTGAAGAATATCAGTATATTATAACCTTTGAACCTTGAACCCAGAACCTTGAACCAATCACTTTAGGTATCATCTAAAATCTTGCCATCTACCATACTTATTTTTCTGACAGCTCTGTTTCCTATATCAGGATCATGGGTAACCAAAATAAGTATAATACCCTTTTTGTTAAGTTTTTCTAAAATTTCAATTACTTCTTTACCTGATGCTCGGTCCAGATTTCCGGTGGGTTCGTCTGCAAGAACAACCTGAGGTTCCATGATTGTGGCGCGCGCTATAGCTACGCGCTGTCGTTGCCCGCCAGAGAGCTGGTCTGGTCTGTGTTTGGCACGGTCTGCCAACCTGAAGTCCTCAAGAGCTGCCTTAACGCGATCTTTACGTTTTTCTGGTTTCATCCCGGCGAGAATCAGAGGCAACTCAATGTTTTCGGAGGCTGTTAAGCGAGGTACAAGATGGAAGAACTGGAACACAAAACCAATTTTGTGACGTCGTACCAAAGCCTGCTGTTCATCACCTAGATCAGTTGTATTAACATCATCGAGTATATAAAAGCCTTTATTCGGCCTGTCCAGCAGACCTATAATATTCAGCAAAGTTGATTTGCCAGAGCCTGAAGGCCCCATGATAGATATATATTCGCCCTGACTTATCTTCAGGCTCACGTTATTGAGGGCATGGACATTCTCATTGCCCACCTGAAACACACGTTCAATAGAATCCAGACGAATCATTTTTCTCCGTTATTCGTAATTGCTTTTGCCCCGTCTTTTATCCCCTCGCGATCCAAAGTAGTAATCACCAGCTCGCCAGCTTCAAGACCCGTTATTACTTCGGTATAGTCCCAATTTGAAATACCAGTCTTTATTGTCCTTTCTTCTATCTGTCTGGAGTCGAGATGATATACAAAAACTCGTTTGTTGTCTAAAACAGCATAAGTCGGTATGCGCAATGTATCTTTATGGACATCCAGAATTACCTCAATATCGGCGCTATAACCGGCAAGTAGATGTTTAATATCCTTCTGATTTATGAATTCAACCTCAACATCAACAGTTCTGGCCTGTTTTTCCAGATCCAGCACATAGGCGGCAATACGACGCACTTTACCTTCAAAGCTCCGGTCGCCAAAAGCATCCATCCTTACCCTTACAGGCATTCCCAAGGCTATTTCCGGAGCATCAACTTCATCTATAGGCGCCACCACATAAAAACAGCTATCGTCTATCAAAACTACGGCAGGGGGAGTAGCAATACCAGGCGGTGAAGGAGTAACATACTCATTCAGCTCTCCGGTAATCTCGGCAATTACTCCATCAAAGGGTGCTATAAGGCGCGTACGTTCGAGATTAGCCTTGACAACTCCAACCCTGGACAGGCTCATTTTGTCAGATGCAACCGCTGCCTCACATTCGGCTTTACGGACATTAGCTTCAGTTACCGCTCTGTCGGTTTCTTCCTCAGATACAGCACCTGTTTTTAGTAATTTTACCAGCCGGTCAGCCTCACGCCCGGCTATCTCAGCCTGCAAACAGGTAGCTTTAGCTTGTGCCTTTGCTGCTTCAGCTTCACTTTTACTAAGAGCCACTTCGGCTACCAAATCTTTATTCCACAGATCTATCAAGAGCTGCCCCGCTTTTACCTTATCTCCTTCTTTTATATCTAAAACGGCAATCTGGCCGCCTAAGCTAGGTGAAAGATTAGCTCGACGGAAGGCTTTTACTGTTCCAGCGCGAGTATTGGCTACCACCTTTTCTACTAAACCGCGCTCTACCGGTTTAACCACAACTTTGACAGGCTTAGGTCGAGTCTGGAACCATATAAAAATACCAATTGCCGCAATAAGCAAGATCGCGATAATCCAGCGAAAAAAAGTTTGTCGGGTCATGGAGTTATCCCTTTTGGTTTTTTATATTTTTTTCCGGCTTGATAATAATTGTTGCTGCCTTTTTGTTATTTAGATATTTTTTGGCAATGGCTGACATATCATCTGCTGTAATTGAGGAATAATCTTTCATTATTGTCCGGCTCCACTCAAGCTTTTGGGGATGCTTTAGAGAGCCTGAAAGAACGGTATTAAGCCAGTATCTATTTTTCCGCAACAGATCTTTTATGCTGGTTATTGTCGGATCAAGTGCTCGCCTGAATTCATCTTCCGGAATTTCTTTTTCAACCAGATCTGAAGCAATTTGCTTTATTTCTTTTATAACCAAATCTGAATCATCAGGATCAACATGGACGAATGCCTGAAAAACTCCATAGCCGGGATAGGCTCTGCCTGGCTGGTTATAGGCTGTGGAGGAGTAGGCTGCCCCGAGCTTTTCGCGTATCGTCTCGTAAAGTCTGTTTGAAAAAATATCTGCCAGCACGGAAAGGCGGCGGGTTCTACTGATATCCCAGATATCTTCTGTTGGATATGCAACTATTACCAGGCCTTTTTGAATTTTTGTGGGTACGATTATCTCAAATAATTGGGCAGCGGGGAATTCGGGCGAACTTGATATTTTATTTTTTTGAAGACCGGATCTTGAGGGCAGGGCGCCAAGATATCTAACTGCGATTTCAATTAGAGAATCCATATCAAAATCGCCCACTACTGAAACCTCGAGTTTGTCTTGTTTTAATGGAGTATGGATCCATGACCCGACTTGTTCAAGAGTCAAATTCTTAAATAGACCATAAGAAGGAAGACCGAAACGGCTGTCTCCTCCCGCCAGAAACCGCTTGCCTGAAAGAACCATTGCGCCGTCAATTGAGCTGGAAAGTTTGTGGTATTGTTGCTTGAAGCGTTCCATGGATAGAGAATATGCTTCCTGCCTGTAAGCCGGGTCAACAAGATGAGCATATATGAGCTGAAAGAGCAGAGGGACTTCTTCTGACACAGTTGTGCCTCTGAAGAAAAAACAATCTTCATCAAAGCCGAAACTGACTTTTGTATTTTTACCGGCCATTGCTCTTTTTAGTTCATCTTTTTTAAGGGAACCTAAGCCGCTTTCATTAATCACTTTTTTACCCAGTGCAGCAAGTCCCGCCATATTAGCCGGTTCAGCAGACCTGCCAAAACCAAAAGAAAGATTAACAAGTACTTCATCTGCTTCAAAATCAGTTTGTTTTAAGTTAAGTCGAACACCATTATCAAAATCAATCTGAACAATACCAAGGTCAGGTATTTCTGTTCTGTTAATAATTTTGCCCTTTTTCTCAGGTTCGGCAAGATAAGGGAAAACAGCGGGTTTTATTTCAGAAGGCCTTGATACTTTAACTTTGCTGCTGCTATCAAATACTTCATATATCATATCTTCAGGGGCGTTATTTTTTGCTGTAATTTCTGCATTTCCGGTTACCATTATGAGCCTGTGGTCAGATGACCAGGCATTTTTAAATGCATCGTGGACATTCTTTAAGGTAATGGAATTTATAACAGGAACAAGAAGATTTTTTTTCTGTTCAGGAGACATGGTAACTCTTTCATTGTTAAGGTCTTTAATTACAATGCGGGCCAGCATTTTGCTGTTTCTGGTGGGCATTTTTTTTACAGCATTATCCAGCATTGACAAAAAATCTTTTTTTACTATTTCAAGCTCTGATTTTACAAATCCGTATTTTAAAGTTTTTCTTAAGGTTTTTTCCAGGAGTGAAAGCGATTTTTCCCAGTTTTCCGGACTGGTTTCAGCAGAGATTTCAGAAAATTCTACCTGATAAAAACTGGTTCCTGAGCTGACAGAAGCTGAAGTAAATGGAGAGGTAGTTTTACTGACAATTTCATCAAGCCTGTTCTGGACTATCTGGTTTGCAATATTTTTTACAAGCTGCTTTTTTTGAAAAGCAACAGAATCGGGCTGTATGGTTTTCTTATTTATAACTTCTATTGTTACTGTTGTTTTTCCTGTTTCCTTTTCAAAATGATAGAATGTTTTGATTCCCTTATGTTTTATATGACCGATATCAGGACGTGGTTGTATTGATGCTTTTGCATATAATGATGAGAAATTTTCTTCAATGAGCTTTGTCGCCTGCTTTTGATCAAAATCACCTGCCATAATTAGAATCATATTACCAGGCCTGTACCATGTATCATAATAATCTTTTAAAAGATTATGGTCGGCATTTTTAATAACTTCCTCTTCGCCTATTGGAAATCTTTTAGATATTCTTGTTTCAGGCAATAAGAACTTCATAACTGAAACAAATGTTCTATATGATGCTGAATCGCGGGTTCGTTTTTCAGCCAGAATTACCTTCCGTTCTCTGTCAATCTCAGATTGCAGAAGAAGGGCGCTTTCTGCAAAGTCTTTCATTACGGTAAGTCCATTTTTCAGGCTTTTCTTATTGCCCTCCGGCAACAGCATATCATACACAGTTTCATAAAATCCTGTATGAGCATTTGCATCGTGTCCAAACTGCATACCTATAGACTGAAAGTATTTTACAAGCTCTCCTGGTTTGAAATGTTTTGAACCGCAAAAAAGCATGTGTTCAAGAAAATGCGATATGCCCAGTTGCTTGTCGGTTTCATAAATTGATCCCACCTGAACATTCAAATGCAAGCTTACCCTGTCCTTTGGATTGGCATTTTTCATTAATACATATCTGAAGCCGTTGGGCAGTTTACCGAATAATAAGGCCGGGTCAGGTAGAAGATCGCTATTTTCATGCGGCCAATCAGGATGTGAGTTGATGTTGGAATCAGCGGTGTTTACTGCCGATGAATCTATATTGGACGATTTTAAGTGAACACTTTTACTGCCAGACTGGCTGTATTTACAGGCTGGAGAAAATAATAAAATAAATATAATAAAGGCAGAAAGTGAAATCTTTACAGCATATGAGTTTAAGAGTTTTTTTAACATAAGACGAACTCCTTTAAAAACGGTTCAGGGAACAGGTTTTTTTTTGTATGTTTTTTTTGTGTTAGGGAAGCGCCGCTTTCCTAAATGCTTGACAGTGTAAGATTGGTGCGTATCATATCAGCATCCGAAGCGTGGTCGATCTTAACTTCAACCATAAACACTCGTTCGTTCGGGATTTCTCCTTTCCGGATCAAGTGATCCTTGATCTGTCTTGCCCGTTCTTGGGCGAGACGCCGCAGGCTGGTTTCATCGACCGCTATCTTTTCGATTAATCGTTGCCTGGCAGCGGCAATGAGAACCTCGGGCTCGATTTTTGGTGATTCGGACGTCTTTGACTCGATTTCAAATGATGTTTAAATGGGCGTATTG
>Ga0255424_1024_pt1 | contig 35886 bp, 30 predicted proteins | sample ANMaggSeSYBR02F3_FD_182670 | JGI IMG/M metagenome (GOLD analysis project Ga0255424, IMG submission 182670) | Sediment cell enrichment communities from methane seep in Santa Monica Basin, California, United Staets - ANME aggregate JGI... | ecosystem: Environmental > Aquatic > Marine > Cold seeps >... | reverse complement strand
ATCCACGACACCATCATTTTTTAATAGATGCTATTACTTAACTTAGATCTTCTCCAATTGTACATTATCAATATAGTAGTTGTCTCCAGATGCCGCAAATGGTGCAAGCCAGAACTTTAAACGTCCATCGTTCACTGTACTTGTGAAACCACTTGTGGTAAATTCAGTTGTGAAGGTCTGCCAGTTCGTGCCAAGATTCGCTGTAAAGCCCAAACCATAGTTGGTATATGGTGAAACATGCTTAAACAGCCTTACAGTCACGTCATGTCCTGTCGTTGAATATGCTGCAAAACTCAACCTATAGCGGGTGTTTGGTTCCAGGGTTATCCCTTCCTGATACAACTGGATGTTCGAACCGCTACTGCTCAAAGCAAGCTGGGCCGTATTACTTCCTTCATAGCCAGGAGATACTGTACTGAAAGTCCCTGTACCACTCGTATAGAACTTCCATGGAGTAGTTCCGGATTCAAAACCGGGATTCATGATAGAAGATATGACTGGTGCTTGTGTGCCAAGAGTGCATGTTGCTGCATTGCTCATGATGCTGCCTGCCGGGTTTGTCACCAGGACGCGGAACTTCGAACCACTATCTGCTAAGATGGTTGCCGGTGTCGTGTATGATGGATTGGTTGCACCAGGGATATTCATACTGTTCTTCTGCCACTGATAGGTTAATGGTGCAGTCCCGGTAGCTACTACGCTGAATGTTGCAGTCTGACCTGTTGCAACGGTTTGATCCGCAGGATGGGTTGATATGCTGGGTAACTCAATTGCACTTACCTTCTCTAATCTCACGTCATCAATGTAGTAGGTGTTTCCAGATTTCGCAAATGGTGCAAGCTTGAACTGTAAACGTCCATCGTTCACTGTACCTGTGAGACCACTTGTGGTAAATTCAGTCGTGAAGGTCTGCCAGCTCGTACCGAGATTCGCTGTAAAGTCCGGTGCATAGGCAGTATATGGCGAAACATGCTTTAACAGTCTCACAGTCACGTCATGTCCCGTCGTTGAATATGCTGCAAAATTCAGCCGATAGCGGGTGTTTGGTTCCAGGGCTATCCCTGTCTGATACAACTGGATGTTCGAACCGCCACTGCTCAAAGCAAGCCGGCCCATATTGCTTCCTTCATGGCCAGGGGATACTGTACTGAAGGTCCCTGTACCACTCGTATAGAACAGCCAGGGAGTAGTTCCTGATTCAAAACCCGGGTTCTTGATCGAAGATAGGACCGGTGCTGGTGCTTGTGCTTGTGTGCCAATTATGTATGCTGCTGTGGCTATACCGCTTGGTGTTAACCCTGTTTTCCATGCTCTAGCTTTTAAGGTGGTAGTTGAGGAAATGACGACCGGTGTTGAGTATATTGAAGAGGTTGTAGTAGGTGTAGTGCCATCTATAGTATAGCGAATTGTTGCGCCTGCGGTACTTGTTGAGATGGAAATACTTTGAGAGTTTGGATAAGTCCCGGAAGGTATGGAATATGCGGGGTTGGAGACCGTTGTTGTTTGCCCCGTAATGTCTCTGTAAACATCCATTGGGGTCGTTATATCAGATGGCGTTTCACTGGTTCTATCATAAAGATACAATGCCACTGCTTCCAAAGTTCCACTTATAGGACTCACAAATACAAAATTTTGGTCATAAACATCTTGAGTATAATATTGTTCAGAACCATCTGCTGCTCTTACCCTTCCTGATATTCTCCATCTACCTGGAATTGTTGGGTGGCGAACGGATGTGTAAGAACCTCCTGCGGATATTGCTTTATTTGGGCTTTCTTCAAGGAATATATTTTCCTTATTAATTTGTGCAAAAAATACCCTCTCATTAGACCTTCCTGATTGCATATGTGCCCTTATAGAACCTAATCTCATTATGTCATTTTCTTTGTAAACTTCTATTGATGGTTTGGCAAATGTCCAATCATCATATATTATAATATGGTCAAAAAACCAACCACCGAAATTAATTTCCTGAAACATCATGTTTTCATATTGTTCGTCCGGATAAAAGAAAATATGTTTTCCTTCAGGAATATTTGAATAATTTCTAGGATCCACCACAAAATCAGTACCAGCCCCAATTTTAATTGGTGCTACTGCAAACCGATTCGGAGAACTGTGAAATCCAGCAATAAAGTAATGATCTGTCATGGCTTTTGCTTCTATATAATGTGAATCTTCTTTTATTTTATATTGAATAACATTTATGCCCGGGGTGTAACCCGAATCTACTATTAATATTAATTCTTCTGGTGTATTTTTTGTAATAATAACCGACTTTATATAGAAATTCCATCTATCTTTACCATCTATTGTAGTTTTTATATACATTTCTCCAACTGGTCCGGGGCTTCCACCCATATTTGCATACATGAATGGAGAATCAAAACCAGAATCATGTATAAAAAACCAAAAGTTCCCATTTTCAATAACTTGGTTGCCAATAAAATTATAATCTAATGTACCATATGGTACTTGTACCCAATTATCTTTATTTCCCCATGCATAAGAACTCTCAAACCCATAAAATTTATGACCAGTATCTTTTATGATAGTATCCCAGATTTTTACAGAGCTTGCTTCAGCAGTCTGTCCACTGATTAATATCAAAGTAAATATTAACAATATTAAATGTTTTTTAAATTTCAATTTCTTAACCTCGTAATTTGACAAATTTAATAACCATATATTTAGTAAATTCATACCTAATATTCGCCGCATCCTGATAATGTTTTATCGTTTATAGAACCTCCATATTAAAACTGAAAATTAATCCAGATAATGAGGATTTTTACGAATCGAAGGTGGAGTGCACCCCTAATACCTGAGAGGTAGTTATGCAACAATATATATATTTAACGCTTTATAATGTACTTCCGATTCTATGGAGTTCCGAATCGAAAATACGACAGTGTCCCAGAATAGACCGCTTAATTTTGATAATATAGCATCCATTATTATTTTCGTGATGTTACATGGCTAGACCTCGAAGTAAAATCGATATTACATGTCAGAATCCAGAATGCAAATATTTTTAGACAGAGAACGGAAAAGATATACTAAATCGTGGAAAAAATCGAGCAGGACATCAATAATACTATTGTAATCAATGTAGTAGATGGTTTGTTGAAACAGCGAATACACCACTGTATCATAAACATCTTTCAAAACCTGAGATAATCAACATCTGCAAACACCTTGTAGAGAAAAATGGTATCAGATCGATTGAACGAATAACAGGCCACCACAGGGATACAATAGGAAATTTAATAGAGGATCTTGCCTTGCATGCTGAGTTTGTAAATTCTATTCTTCTTCATGATGTAAAACTTGAACAATTTGAGGTTGATGAAATGTGGACATTCATAAAAAAAAATAGTTGAGTCCGGAAGCCCTAATTCAGATATCGAAGGTGATGCCTAGATATTCACTTTCATGACGAGAGGGTATTATCTTATTGTTGCTTATGAAATTGGAAAACAAACAAAAAAATCCTGTGAAAAACTATTTGAGAAGGTTTTTGATAGAATACAATTGCCTTTTCCAGATATGAAAATTGAGATATTTTCTGACGTACATGACGACTATACGAATACTATTCCTGAGTATTATAAAGAAACATGTGTTGACTATGGACAAGTTATAAAAATAAGGGGAGTAGGGAAAATTATTGCGAAAATTGAAAAAGTCATTTATGGAACTCCCAACATAGAGTATATCGTGACGAACGATATCGAAAATGTGAATAGTATTTGTCGTAAAAGATTGGGCAGATTAGTTAGAGAAACAAAATGCTTTTCGAAAAAGAAACCAAAACTCATAAATTCTTTCGATTTGTTTCATTTCTATTTGAATTTTATGGACAAGTTAAATAAAACTGTGACTCCTGCAATGTTGGACGGTTTGGCCGATCATCAATGGAATTGGGAGGAATTTTTCAATTCTAATTATGCGGTCTAATTAAGGACACTGCCAAATTTTAAGGACAAGAAGTGTTCAGAGGGGTTATTTTTGTTTTAAAGATATTATGTGGATTTTGCCGGAGGCTCATATTTGTCATATTATTGTGTTGATTTGTATATTCGCCTGAATTGGATTGGGGGACAGCCTATACATACGAAAAATTAAGTGAAACAAGATATGAGGAAAAATTTATACTTTATATACCATAAAATATGTGAAAGTTAATTAGCAATTCACAACCAAGGATGCCCGGATAAAGTTATCTCGACTCTATCCAACAATTGAGAGTTGACATGACACTATTTTTTTAATAAATTATAATCTATTTTCTCTTATATGATATTTTTTCGAAATCTCACCTACAGTACTTGGTTCCACACCGAGTTTTAAAGCATTGAAGATAAAATATTCAAGAGCCTTAAGATATTTTGGTGATAATCGGCCAGGATGAGCCTGTAAATTTAAAACGCCTCCGCCACTTTGTTTTAAGGAACTTAGACATTCAATCCATATCCTTCCAATTTTTTCAACATCCATGGGAGAATATTTTGGTCCGCGTGGATCGTCTATCAATGTATAATCGCTAATTCCTAACGTTGGAATCTCTAATACGCTGGATGTAATATAATAAGGGTGCCTATATACTTTATTATATATATTATATATATCAGCAATAGTCTTTAAAAAAGGCTTAATAAAATAATAAGTTGGAAAATACATATATTTTTGTTCAATATAGGGAATATGCTTAAAAGCTATCTCAAATCTTTTTTTGCTGCAATCATACGATAAACCTGCTTTTTTTAACGCTAGATAAGTATTATTGTTATGTTTATACCATGGTGCTCGAAATCCATTTAATTCTATATCGAATAATTCTAAAAATGTTTTTTTCATATTTTCTAAACGAATTCTTTGATTAGACACGGATCCATAAAACTCTCGATGAATATCACCATGTCCAGAGATTTCATGCTTGTTTTTTAGGATATACTCTACTCGATCCGGGTATCTTTCAGCTGCATAGGCGGTTATAAAGAAAGTCGCTTTAACATTATATTTATTTAAAATATCAAAATAATGTTTTAAGACTTCTATAGTTTCTATATCTCCATAATCGATATCACCAGTTATACAAATAGAAATATTATTTGATTCAAATTGTCCTTGTTCTTTATTCATAGTAAGAATTATTTAATTTGCGTTTTTATTGACGGATGTGATATATATATATATACTTTTATTATTATATAATCCACATAATAATATATTTGATTTTTAATTTTTTTCACAGAAACATCCAATTGAACATTAAAGGTAACAGAATTTAATTTTTGCGTATAATCTATTCCACCACATCTTTGACAATAAATTTCACACAGCTTAAACTTTTCGTTATCCACTCCCTGAAATTTTTAATTCTGCCATTTTCCACCGGGTACAAGCAAATGGAATAAAATTGAGCATAGAATGTTTAGTCACATCACGCAAAACTGGCGTGGAAAACCATTAGTAAGCCATGATATGATGGTAAATTTAATAGGAAGTACGACAACTAGAAAAGGTCTGAAAATAAGAGCAGAGCTGGATGAGAATGAATATCAAACAGGAATTAAGATATCCGACAAAGAAATAGCTAAAGTGAATGTTAAAACTCACTTTCCGCAGGTATCTGCAAATTTTAAATATTTTTTCATGTTAGTGGTTTTACATTTTTCTGGAATATTATATTTATGTTGTAATTGTATAGAAGACATGTTTTGAATATATGATTTGCTAAGTTCGGCAGAAAATAGACGTGCATCTTTTCGAACAATTTGTTTAAAAATTTTGAAAACCACAAACAATCAACATTATTCAATGTTTAAGACAAAGATTTGTTTTAGGACAGTGCCAACCATTTCATGTGTCTCTAAATCAAGATCAAATATTTGAATGTTTCAGAAGTCTTTTGTTATATTTTTTATTATTCCTTCAATGTTTTCAACAATTAACGGAGTTACATCATTTGTTTCATTGAGTAAAATTTTCCTTTTTGCATTCCATTCTTCTTTCGATTCGCTATTTTCCAGTATTTTTAATGTAGCACTTAAAGCACTTAAAGGTTCACGAAAGGAATATACTAGTCCATACTTATCTTCAAGTTCTTCAAAATTTCCCATTGAACCAACAAGTGATGAAATAAATATTGAAGGAGTTCCTAATATACCCGCTTCAGTAGCCATCGTCCCCCCCTCCCCCACATATAGTGCCGCATAATACAGCAGATCGTGCATATTTTCCGGCGCTATCTTTGCTCGATAAGGCTCAAAATCCGCTGGCAGTTCACTTTCAGACGTGATCAGAACCCGCCCGTATTTTTTAAATTCGCTCACAAAGCGTCGCCGCATCTCTATACTGATGCCCTTGTGTCCGACATCATGACTCGCATCCCATGCCACAAAACGCATTATGATAAAACGCTCACCTTCTTTGAGTCCAAGTTCATCCAATACCGATGAGTCAGGTGTGAAATAATTGGGGTGCAGGTAAGCGAGTTCGTGGTATCCATTGTATCGAATTTGTTTTAGACCGATGTCTTTTTTGAAGCATGACGGAGTGCAAATTGCAGTAGCAAACGGAAAAGTTAATATGTTTGCCAATTTAGCGTGTTCGGTGTCTGTAAAAATCAACGATGGTTTTCTTAAAAGTTTGCTAACTTGAGCGACATAGGGGCTGTGAATACCTATTAAAACATCAGGATTGAATTTTTTAACAACTTTATACATTTCAAAATCTATTTTTAGCATGCCAATGGCTTTTTTTGCAAGACCTTTTTGATTTTCACCAAGATTGTGATATTTAAAACCGTAAGCTTCCAATAAATAAAGTGCTATTTCTTTATCCCTTGCTGTAATTTGTACTTCATGATCTTTCGATTCTAATTTCCATATTGCATTTTTAAAGAAATGAACATGCGCAGGATGACCAATATCGACTAAAACTTTCATAAGACACACCTATTAAAGTGGCAAATCTCATAGACGTCCGTGCCCCGCCCAAAACTGAAATAATAATTCCCCTGCACCCCTACCTCTCCCTCCACACGTGCCATATCCAGCGCACGCCTCGGCGCACGGTCCACATCGTAGCGTAGAATCAGGCAGCGCTCGGGCGGCGAGGTCAGGTAGTTCCACACCATGGTGGATGTGTAAAATGAATTGGCCACAACACTAAGTAGTGATTTATATCGGTGCAATGTAAAGTCTCGTGGCATGATCACTAACTCTATTATTTTTATATAGTATTAATGTTCTTGCAATAACAGTATTTCCTACAAACTGAACAACTTTTTTTAGTTTTGTCTCAATTTAACTCAATTTTCCATCAACCTATACTACGTTCTAAATTTTAGACTAATCTTTAAGGCCCTTCCTGTGTTTTAAGTTGTACCCATCTTCGTCAGATTAAAATTAAGCCGACATCAGTAAAACTTATCAATTATCGAGTCTGTACTACATCTCTTTAATTTCAGTCAATTTTTAAGTATCGGCTCCCCCCACAATACTATTAAATGAATAGCTCCATAATGCTTTTGCACATCCATTAAGGGAATAGTATGTGTATGTTTTACCGTTCATTTCCTGTTAGCAGTGAGAGCAATTGCATAATCTGTGCCATATATATGATAAAACATCATCTATAAAATGATTTTCATAAAAAGTATGTTGCACATTAAAAATTTAACAAGTGTTTCTTTTTCGATGGAAACCGAGATGATTAGCGATTGTAGTGAGCCTTTGGCAAAATGGATATAACAGCTTTAAAATGCCAATAAACACCTAGAAAGTGTCAGTTTTTCTAAAATTTCATTATATGGGTTTGGATTGAGGGTATTTCAGGCAATTTTTGATACAATATATGCACAAACTCAAAAGAATTAATTCAACTGTATCGAAATGTATTTATGATGGGTGCTAATGAATACGTTACGATTATATCCTATTTTTTGTCATTTTTGGATTTTTAGCAATAATATGCATCTAAATAATTGTAATAGTTATAATTTACTTATAATTTCAATTAAAGGATTTGTAAATGAATTTTTTATAAATACACGCCTTAAATATCTCATAAATCAAAAAATAACGAATATACTCTGGAATGACAGAGCTTCTAGTAAGTTATTTACAGAAAAAAAAGCAAGATTTTGGTGAGAAACTGACGAAGATGGGTTGTTAGTTCAAGATTAAATTGAGCAAAGAACCCAAAATGGCTTTTCCCCTCCGTCTCACATTATATAAAAATTTTAAAAAATCCCAGATAAAATGGCAGTTTTTCTTGTGAAATACCACGATGAAGACGCAACCAAGACCGCAATAAGGAACAAAATCCTTCAATAGTGTTAACATGCACTTCACAGAACCCGTTCCCATTTTCATCTCGAGCAAACTCCCCTTTGTTATGACAAACTGTCTTATGCTGATATCCCCATTCAGAAACCTTTCCATAAATGTCGTATTCATCTGTGTAAATGAAAGTACCCGATGCAATACTTGTTAGAATAATAGGTTTAATGCTCTTCTGTTTAACATTCTCAAGCATCTTCAAACTAGGATACTAGCTTAATGGGCTTAATCAAAAGCCTTTTTTTCAAAATCTTCCTTCCAACCACCATATACTAATTCTCCCATTATCAAATAACTTATCTTTCTGATGGATAATTGATCTTGAAAATATAGTAGATACTTCTTCTTCATATCCAATATAATAATTTAAGTTAAAACGTTGAATAATAATTTCCCCCCATTTTGAATTATAATTTTCATTTCTCAGTTTGTACCAGAACCATATTTTTGATGATTGTGATGAGCTTAAATAAAAAGGACCTTCGAAATAGAATGAGGTGGAAAATGGTGAACGTATCGACATATTGTTAAATTCGTATTCATCTAAATTGCCCTGAATAGAATGTATAACCTCGGTTTCACTTAACATAGCCATTCCTGAATAAGCAAGTATTCTCCGGGTTAAACTCAGCTTATCGCTGAATATCCCTTCATTTGTATATAATTTAGTCCATATAGCAGCATTTACAGTACTTTCTTCCGCCCAAAACTCAGATTTAATATATTGATCACTAATATTAGTTCTTCCAAACTGATAAAACGTGGAAAAGCTAACCGATAGGAATAAAAGGATGATCACAATTGAAAGCGCAGTTTTTCTTTTTTGGCGAATTGCAATCGAATTCATAATTCCACTGCTGATCAGTAATGCAATAAGAGGCAACATAAAAAACTTGGCATACATCTCAATAGGCAGAAAAGGTATAAGCGATATAATAACCAGCAGTAAAAACCACTCTTCGAATTTTTTTTTAGATTTAAACAGGAGAGAAATAAATCCCCCTATAGCAAAAACAATTAATACTCCAGAATATCTGGCATAGCTCAAAATAATTGATATTTGTTCCTCAAAAGAATACTTGATAAACGATTGTATTAATAACACTATAAAAATCATTAACAACATACTAACTATAAAACCAGTTTTAAAATTCTTTCGAATTGTAATATCCATCTCTCTGGATTTCAATTTATATATTAAATGGCTAATTATTAAAATAAAACAAAAGATTACAATAATTGGAATTACTAAGTAAAAAAGATTATGAATTGCCATAAGTAAAAAAAACAAAGCGCCAGCTAATAGACCATATTTCAATGAAAAGCGAGACCTGATTAAAAAATATATGAACAATGGTAGCATCACTACAAACAACCCTCTTGATGATGCATTCCATGTCGTAAAGGTCAATATTCCTGCTGATGTTGAATAAACAAGTGCAGTTAAAAATTTAAATATTTCATCATCTCTTATTGCTCCTGCCATTAAATATGCAGTAAATGAGCTGAAAATGCCAAAACACGACAGAACAATCCATATTGTACGTTCCATGTCCATTGATATGGATTGTGACACACCTGATAAATAAAATGGTAAAGCACTTGAAGTAGAATATGGGTACAGACCTATTATTGAAAGTGGATGATACCACCATTTTGCATAACCAAACTTAGATATTGAATCTGCAATAAAGTGCATCAAAAATGAATCAGATCCAATTTCATGTGGTGTTATGGGATATCGAATAATTACATTAAGGAGTATAAGGCATATCCAAAGTAAGATCCAGGTATGACGTTTGGAGACAGTAGCATTCATTTTCAATTCATTTTCCTTTATTAGATATATTAAAGTTGTATTCAAAGATTTCTCGAAATTTAGTCAAATAGAAATATCTCCTGATTGACTTATCTTTTATCTGCTCTTTCCTTTGAATAAGACTGCTGAAATAACCATCTAAATATACAATCCCGATATAATGTGGTCTTTCAAGGCAATATCTTATCCCTTTTGCGATTACTATTAAAGGATTATAATTTAAGTAATAATCAGATGTACCTCTTATAAAATAACCTCTTTTAATTCCTTCTGCACTACTTGTTTGTCTAGTTTGGATTACTTGTATATCGTTAAATCGTTTTACTTTCCATCCTTTTAGAATTGCCTGAACTCTTAAAACACTTTCCCATGAAAATGAAATTGGAATAACATCATCAATATCGTTAAAAAACTCTCGCCTACACATCATCTCGCCGCCTGAAACCGTATCAGTCCGACGTTTTTCAAGGCATGAATTATTCGAATTCTCAAGAATTTGAATTTTACCACTTGCGATTCCTAAATGATTGTCTCCCTCAAAATTTATGATTAATTTTTTAAAAAACTGAGTATCATGTACGATCATATCAGCATCAAGAAAAGCAATGTAATCATATTTCAAATTGTGCTTCTTACTATGATCAATTGCAAAATCAAAACCTTTTTTAATTACTTCAGATATATGAACTGTAAGATCTCTTATAGTATCGTTCAATTGAATACATTCTATACAGTGATGTTTATTTTTTGCATCTTGAATTACCTCAAATGTGTTATCAATGCTTCCATCATCAATGATAATCCATAAATTAGGAGTAATTGTCTGTGATACAACAGATTGAATACACAATCCTATATTTTTCTCTTCGTTTTTTGCGGGGGTGATTAAAATATAGTTTCTTGTTTTGTTTTCGATATTAATGTTATTCATATACACCTCCCAAGCGAATGATCATATCCATGACAACCGATTTCAAGTCTATTGTCACGCACAAGATATATGGATTCAGGAGATTGCTCACAGAACATTCCATTGAAATTCAGTTATTCTGGTGATATGTTTATCGATTCGTGCCATTACATTCATGTAAAAGGCAATATTCCTCAATTTTTCGTGTGAGATATTCTTTACTGCTCCGCAATGAACGCAAAATGGATGTGTTTTCAATCTCTTTGATTCATTATTTATCTTAAAATGTAACCATACTTAATCAATAGTGCCACAACTCTCATGAATACAATCCATGTTTTCTTATTCCTTCATTTTTTATAGTATATAATCTATAAGATTATGTACTCAAGTTAATCCGACCGAATAGAAGATTTTCTTGTAACAACATTTAAATTTATAGTACTTCATTATATATTTATACTATATTATAGTTTCCCAATTAATATATATAATTCGCAGAATAAAAATGATTAATCATTATGGAGAAGTAAAAGTGTATAAACAAAACGCCCTCATTTTCCTGCTGATACTGGCCCTTTTTTTAGGTGGTACCGTGGAGATCAGCGAAGGATCAAAAATCATTGGGATAATCCTTTTATTGCTGGCATTACTGGCAATATCAAGAATCAGGTTAGCTGGTTCAGATAACAACTTTACAAGTGGTAATAAAATCATCATGTTCATAGGTGTGGGCATTGTCATAAGTGATATCATTTATAACTTTTCAAGTAATAGCAAACTGGGCACCATCGACATTATGACATTCCTCTTTGGCCTTTCCCTCATAACCTTTGGCTTTAGTAACAACGAATTGCGCAGAATGGGAACATTTACAGCCTACATGTCCGCCACATTTCTCATATTATTTATAATATTATTTAGCCTGTTCGCTCATTTAAATATCAATTTCACTCACATGTTCGACCACTATTTTGTGTTGCTACCTGTTGTATCCATCCTGCATATCCTGCATATACCTGTTGAAATAATCAGTACAGAGACCATACGCATGACCGGTGTAGAAGAAATGAGCGTTGTAATTGGCGGACCGTGTTCAGGTCTCTATTCTATGTTCATGCTCATCGGGATCATCGTGGGTTATACCCGGATGGAGAGATTTGAGTTAAGGCAAGTATATATGATGCTGTTTATCACAGTGGTCGTTGCATACATTTCCAACATATTCAGGGTCACAACACTCTATGCAGTGGGATATTTTTATGGTAGTGACGCCATGATGTTTGTTCATACCCACATGGGCTGGATCATTTTCACGGTTGTGGCCGGGATTCTATTGTACATATTAAATGAAATGTCAATGCGTTAGATGTTGGTAGTTGTTATCAATGTTCAAATTCAAGCAGTAATCTTACTTATTGTCATTGCAGAATTATTTCTGTATAAGGGGTTGCAGTGGTGCCGCTGACATCGAACTTGATCCAGTTATCCAGTATCGAATCCTCATCACGAATAGTAATTGGTTCGGTATTCTCAAGGACTATCTTGCTATCGGTAATTTCAGAAATCTTAAAGTCGCCATAACGCTCCCCCAAAGCAAGCTTTAAAGGAGTTCTGGAGTATTGCCTGATGTTTCTCAGTATGATAGTTTCACCAATCAGTGTCTCGATCTCACATTCAAAGAAATTAATTTCATCGTTACCATAAGCAGTTTTAAAGACAACAAGTTCTCCTTCAGAAAATATATTAGAATCCACCAACACTCCATTCCTGGTAAATTCCACCAATATATTTTTACCGGTAATGTCACCGCATGTGAGGATATATCCATTCCTAAGTAAATATGGTTCCTGGACCCGTATCGACTTCTCGCTTTCATTTACCAGTACCTGGCTTAGCAGATCGAGATTATCGCTGTCGATAGGTGCATATACCAGTCCAAAGAAACCTATCTGGCCGCCCTTTAAAGTCGCTATATACGTTGCATCGCCCTCTTTTACCTTATTATCACTTGAGAAGTACATGTTCAGAGTTTCGTACGATGTTCCGGAATCCAGATCATAACTAAAGGATTTGAAATTACCACCAGTCACGTTCATCCAGCGCCCTGACCTGATATTATATGAAGAACCCTTGATCTTGTATGTCCCGGGTTTTGTCTTAATGATATAAGGATATGCACGCTCACGATTATCTGCCACCCTGAACATTACCCTGTCGTTCAAAAGACTGGTAGGGTTGTTGAACTGGATATTTGCTATATTCTTAAAGATAATACGGTCAGCTTTGATCTCATCCACGTGGAACTCTTTATATCTATCACCAATATTGACCTGGATGGGAGAGTCTGAATATAAGTAAAGGCTTGTGATCTTAACACTGTTAGGTGATATACTCCCGACCTTAAAGGTAAGTATTTTGAAATTATCAATATTTGAGACCTTTGTTTCATATTCGAAATATTCATCAGTGGATAATACATCTGTTGCTATAACAAGGTCATTTCTGCTCAACTCCAGCATAGCTAAATCGTTCTGGTAATCTATGTTTATTACAGTCAGGTTATATCCATTCCCCAGCACCCAGATATCATACAAGCCCATCGTCTTTGATCGGCTGTTAATGCTAATACTTGTTAATATATCAGCTTTTGATGGATCAACTGAGTGGTACTTTACATCTTTATACCAGATATTACCAGAACTGGTACGGGTAGTATAAACTGCATCTCCTCCTCCCACAACTCCATCTCCTTTAAAATATAATTTAAGATCTTCGGTGGAACGAAGTTCAGAATAATCTCTGGATATTGTAACTGTTTTACCCGATTTGATCGAGAGAATATTCCCCCTGAGTTCAAGCTCGGCAGCATATCCCGGAGTGCTGCCCACACCCGAATCCTGGTCTGAGAAAGGACTAAACACGATATCGTCCCACCATACCAGTACTTCATCAGAACCCCCCTGCAGTTCCTGCACCCGAATTTCAAGTCGGTTGTTCCTGGACAACATAACCGGGACCTCAACATGCTGCCACCCCTCATCTCCTGCAATATCATCCTCCCATACCACCCTGTCATTAAGCAATACCTGCTTTTTATGATAACCGGGCCTGTTGGATTTGATAGAATCCTTCACATCAAATGTCAGCATAACAAGACCGTTTGGTGAATCTTTGATATATTGATGGATCGCTCCAAAATCCCCTGCAGCTGAGTAATCTTTCGGAACCAGCCGCATCTCATACGAAAGCACTGGTGAATGTGATGTATAATCTGTATAATTCCCGGTATAATTGACCCCAGTGAAATACCATACTGATGAATATTCCATGTCGCTGTTAAGAATTTCAGGAGGCGTGATAACATATCCAAGTGCAGTAGCAAGATCATCATAATCTATTGAAGATGATACCAGCACCTCATCGCTGCGGTAAGGTTTTTCATCCCATTCCTTATACAATACAGCTTCAAGTTTGATGTTCGGACCGACCGCTTCAGGAATAAAAGTAATATCCCCTATCCAATCTTCACGACCGGCAAGCCATAACCTCTGGTTGCTGATCGGGATATTGTCCAGCCTGATCTCAAGGTTGTACTCAGTATGATCTGATTCATAATTTTCTACTGCCACTGTGATATCTGCAGGTACGCCCAGGGTTAAATTCGAATTCCAGTCACGGATGCTCACGTCGGTAAGGGTCCTTAACTCGATATCATCCCACCAGACCTTCATACTCTGGTTCTTAAGGTTCTTTTGTGCATATATCCGCAGCATTACACGATTAGTTTCAGACAGCCTTACCAGGGACTCAACATGCTGCCACCCCTCATCACCGGCCGTATCATCCTCCCAGACAACCCTATCATTGAACAGCACTTGCTTCAGGTAATTTCCTTCTGTGTTGGAAGTAATAGAATCTTTAACATTAAATGTCAGTATTGCCAGTCCTTTCGGTGTAGCACTTATATCCTGATACACTGCACCGAAATACCCTCTCCTTACATATTGTCCAGGTTCACTACCTGAAATATCGATCTCATACGAGTGGGATTTTGATACAAAAGTATGATTACTATAATTCCCTGTAAAAAAATCACTTCCTGAAAATATCCAGCCACCTTCTCCTTCCATATTTCCATTGATTAGCTGGGGAACGGATATCAGGTAACTTTCAAGACCACCCGGATCATCAGGATTAAATATCGTATTGACCCATAGGTGTACTGAACGATAATTCGCCACCCCTCCATCTTTGGATAATAGAAATTCCAGTTTTATCTTCTGGCCCATGACATCAGGTATGTATGTTACATTCTCTTCCCATTTATCATTATGATCAAGTTGGATTTCCTTTTCTGTCAGAACCACTCCATCAAGCACCACCTGCAAGGTATAGTTAACAGGTGCATGTTCATAATTCTCAATTCCTACTATAGTAGTAGCTGGCTCACCAAAGGATAAATTCGTCTGGTAACCTTCCGCTTTCCCGCCAGGTCCAAGTATATACAGGGTCGTGAATTTTTCATCCTCAAAAGTAAGCTTTGCATAGATAAGCATCCCGCTTGCAATGATGATCGACCCGACCATTGCTATGATCAGTGCTTTTTCGATATCGGTCATCTTTTCTTTTGTCTTCAATGATTCAATAAATGGTTTGGCATCAGGTACAAAACGCTGCTCAAGGGGCAGCCGCTTTCTCATGAAATATGTAATTATCACAAAGAACAGGATGATTAACGTAAGTGAGACCACGATGGATGTGGGCCTGAAACGCCAGACTGTTACACTGATCGCAAAACCGTCAAAGACCGTTATAGCAATACTGAGGCCCACGCTCAGGGTGAACCGTTCGATACCGCTGATATCCCGTCCCGGGAACATTGCCGCTATGAACACATATCCAGGCAGGAACAACAAAAGTACCAGTGCAAGTGGGATTCTGATAAAAATCTCGCAAAAGGGTGGAATAAGTATGAACAGAATAGCTAAAAAATTAATTACAATAACTAAATACAGGTCTACCCATGGTGATCGAACCAATGATCGAAGTAGTGTTTTTTTCATTCTATCACAAACCTGTTACTAGTTACTAATATTGTCTTGATCAATATATCTTAGCCCAATTTGTTTTTGAATATCAGGTACATCATACTGTGTGTGATAACCAGCATACCCACATAAGCTCCTGTGATCATGAGGGAATCCATTGCTCTGAAATCCTTATTGTAGAATGAATAGACCACGATAATCCCAAACAGGATCAGCATATGGGTGATGGTGCTGTACAGCAGTGTCTTTTTCCATCGCGTGATGCTTTCATATTTATCAACGATTTTTTCATTCATCACGGTTGCATATTCCAATAGCTTCATACTTGCCGACCTGCTATTTGTTCTGGTACGTATGGCTTCTATTCGCTCATCCAGACCAGGGTGTGTATTGAAAAGTGTATAAAAATCATCTTCGACATCATTGCTCCGGGACAGTGGATCGATAATGTTCAGCAGTCCATGTGCAGGATTTATCTCCTCATGTCTGGTCTCACTGAAATGTCTCCCCATCTTTTCAAGCATCTGGATATATACTTCTGGTTCTTTGTATATTCCCACTGCTGTTGCATCTGCAATATATTCCCTGCTTGCCGGTGTTGTCAGCAGTACTAATGAAGCTGCAGGCGGGGCAACAAGTGCCATGGCAAGAAATTTAATGATCCTGGGTGCAGGGTCGTTTTCCTGGCCAAAGCCTGTGAGTAGTGCACCCCACAGCGCAGCGTTGGCGAACATGGTCAATATACCTGCCACAAATGCTACCAGGGTTTGCCTGTGTATCTGGTTCAGCTTTATGTGTGACATCTCATGGATTAGCACACATGTTAATTCCTCTGAAGACAGGATATCCAATAATTTATCAGTGAATATAATTGAAGCTGAATTGCAGTCCCGTCCAACCGTGAATATTAATGGAATATCTTTATTTGATAAATAGAACCGTGGGACTGGAATATTTACGATATCTGCAAATTCTTCTATAGTAGCCATGAAGTCAGGAGAATCTTCTTTGGTCACTTCCCTGCTGCTGTAGAGTTTTACAATAATAAAAGCCGGCAGATAATATAAACAACCTGCAGCAATCCCGGAAATAATAAGACCTGCAGTCACACCATAGATTGCACCTGAAGCATCATTAATAAAATAACCTGCAACTCCGCCTATGCTGCAGATGGCCAGTGCCATTCCAATAAAGAACAGATATATTTTTTGTTTATCTTGCATGATATAGGGTCATCCGATCCGTGCCCTGATTTCCAGAGAATATATTATTGTGGAGAGTAACTGTTCTTATCTTCCCTCAATATAGGGAGTGACTGTTCTTATCTCCCCTCCCGATTCCTTTGTATACAAATCCTTCGCTGATAAATTCATCGGGATCTATAACATTCCGCCCATCTACGATCACCGGATGTTCCTGCCCCATCAACCCTTTCAACACTCTGGCATCAAGTTTGAAATACTCATTATGTCCTGTCAATATTGCCACCACATCAGCACCCTTCACAACATCGGATAACTCATGTGAAATATCCACACCTGGATAATCCATCACATGGGGATCATGAACATCCACCCTGCACCCGGAATCTATCAACTGGTCCCTGTACGGCTCAGACGGCGGGTTCCTTGCATCATCCGAATTACTGATAAACGCCCAGCCCAATATGGCCACCTTAGAACCTGCCGGGGTCTTGTCTATCCTTGAAAGAGCATCCACTGTCAGGTTATACATATGCACAGGCATGAAATCATTCACCTTGCGTGCCAGTACGAAAATTGAATCAAGCCCTTCAGGATAATCGAGCGTTCCCGAAGATATCTTCACGCCCCGCTCCAGGTGGTAGGTATCCTTGGTCAGGCAGTGCCCGCCTACCCCTGCACCGGGATAAAGCATAGCCCTGGTAATACCCTCTCCCTTCAGGCTGTCCACGCCTGTGCGCACATCATATACATTGATACACATAGCCTCGCAATACAGGGCCAGCTGGTTGATGGCCGCTATTTGCAGGTCCCTGAACGTATTCTCAGCTGTCTTGGTCACCTCGGCGGCTGTGGCGGTCATGGGGATGACTTTGCCCGTGGTCATTACCGGAGTGTATAGTTCCACAGCCTGGTCAGTACTGGCCTGGTCGATACCGCCCACTATCCTGTCATGTTCTTGGATATTGCGGATCAATCTGCCGACCATCACCCGCTCCGGTGCATGGGCCAGTACGAAATCCTTACCTGCCGTGAGGCCCGATTCCTCTTCCAGAACCTGTTTGGCAATACCTTCTGTGGTGCCTGGTGTGATAGTGGATTCCAGTACTACCAGAGTCCCTTTAGTAAGGAACTTGCCCACCTGCCGTATTCCCTCAATAAGGGCACCGAAATCCGGTTCCAGGCTTTCTGCACTTAAAAAAGGGGTCTGGATCGCCAAGGTCACTGCATCTACCTCAGATATCTTGCTGAAATCTGAAGTACATCTGAACTTATCCGCTTTAACAACCTTTTTGATAAGGTCTTCCAGGTCTGGTTCGTCACCTTTTAACGGGCACTCCCCCCTGTTCAACATGTCTATCTTGAATCCAGAAGTAGGAGAGTCGCGCTGGAAACCCCATACGAAATCAAATGATTGGGAATCTGCAAATAATACAGCAGCCGGAATCCCCACATATCCCATACCTACAACACCGATATTCTTTATCGGTCCATTTCTATCCGGCAGCCGGGTCAGTGAATCTGTCATATTTATACCTAATGTTTTTATTTAATATACAGGAAACTTTATTATTCGTTGTTACAACTTTATTGCTCAATTATTATAGCTTTATTATTCGGTTATTTTAGCTTTATTGCTCGAGCTTCGCTATATGATCTAATAGCAGCCTTTGCCACTTCCAGAACATACAGACCATCGCTACCGGAAGGGTATGGATCCATCCCATTGGATATGGATCTAATGAAATATTCCAGTTCATTCTTCAAGGGCTCTGACTTTTCTATCTTTGCCTGGCGGATCCATTCTCCATCATGCAGTTCCACGGTCTGGTCTATGTAGTCCAGGTATGCAACTCCATCGGTACCTATTGCCGTAAGCTTCCTGATCTTGTGGGGAGTAAGCCAGTTTGTTTCTACTATTCCTGAAAATTCATGTTCAAAACGAAGGAGAATAGCGGCATGATCTTCAAATGAATGGATATTGGAACCTGCTATTGCATAGATCTCGTTCACCTGCTTGCCATACAGGTAAGAAATTATATCGATATCATGGACCCCTATATCGAGGATCACACCCACATCTCGTATTCTGGGGTTATATGGTCCCACCCGCTTGGTAGAAATGGAGACAATCTTTCCAAGCAACCCTGAATCCATTATATGTTTGAGTTTCATTACAGCCGGATTGAACCTTTCGATATGCCCGACCATGAGTTTTACTCCTGCATCACAAGCAGCATCAACCAGGTATTTTGCGTTTTCAATGGTATCAGATAAGGGTTTTTCCATCAATATATTGGTCCCGCATGCAATGGCATCCAGTCCGATCTGTTTATGTAACGTTGTTGGCACGGCTATACTAACAGCATCAAGATCCTGTTTAAGCAATGCTGTATGATCAATAAAGCCAGGGACTCCATATTGACTGGAAAGTTCATTTACCCTGCTTTCTGAAACATCGGATATGCCTATAAGATCAACATTAGTCATCTCATTATATATCCTCACATGATGCTGGCCCATAGCCCCGACGCCAATAACTCCTACTTTCATGCTATAACCTCACGAATTGTTTTAATTATATAAGATAATTCCTTTTGTGATACTACAGGATGAATAGGCAATGAGATGACTTGCTTTGCAGCGAGTTCTGTTTCCAGCAAGACATCATCATATCCCAGTTTCCTGTAGAAAGGTTGTTTGTGTATCGGTATTGGATAATATATACCGGTCCCGATGTCATGATATCGTAATCTCTCAACAAGAGTGTCTCGTTCTATTGGATAATCTTCCGTGATCCTGATTGTATATTGATGGAATACATGTGTACACCCTTTCCTTATGGGAGGAATTTCAATTCCAGGGATATTCTTCAGTCCCTCGGATAAATATTTTGCATTTTCAATCCTTTTATTATTAAACTCGGTAAGTTTTGTTAGCTGAATCAATCCTATGGCAGCAGAAATATCTGTCATTCTAAAGTTATATCCCAACATTTCATGAAGATACCGCTGTTTTGAACCATGAGAACGTATCATACGTGCACTGATATCAATGTCAGGATTGTTAGTCGTGATCATACCACCTTCACCGGTAGTCATATTTTTAGTCGGGTAAAAGCTGAACGTCCCGATACCGAAAGAGCCCACATTTTTTCCGTGATACTGTGCACCATGGGCCTGGCAAGCATCCTCGATCAGTACCAGGTCATAGTCCCTGGCAATTTCCATTAAAGCTTTCATCTCGGCAGGATGTCCATAAAGATGTACTGGCAGGATTGCTTTTGTTCTGTTTGTGATCTTGTTAAGGACATCATCCGGATCGATGTTGAATGTATCACGGGATATATCCGCAAATATAGGCTTTGCATTTGTATACAGTATGGAATTTGCAGTAGCAATAAAAGAAAAGGAAGTTGTAATCACCTCATCGTCCTTTCCTATCCCTGCTGCCTGAAGTGCAATTTGTAAGGCTGAGGTTCCTGAATTCACGGCAATTGCATGCTTGACGCCAATCAATTCTTTGAAGTTTTGTTCAAATAACGAAACTTTGGTGCCTTCGGCAATATTACCTGATCTTAATACCTCAACAGCGGCATTGATCTCATCTTCATCTAATAATGGTTTTGCAATGGGTATCATAATATAATTTATAATTAAATCGAATTTACTGTCAATAATTCATCACTTAACATTGTAATCTTCGCAGGAACTCCTATGGCAAGTTTTCGCGGAGGTACATCTTTTGTTACAAGAGCTCCGGCTGCTACCATAGCGCTTTCACCGACCTCAACACCTGGAAGTATTGTTGAATTAGCTCCAATAGATGCATTGAACCGTAAAGTTGGTCCTTTCAATTTATATTTCTTGCGAATCGGATATTTATCATTTGTCAGGACAGCACAGGGACCAATAAAAACATTATCTTCAATAGTCGTATTAGTTGGAATATATGCATTGCTCTGGATACTTACATTATTCCCGATTGTTGTGTTTCCATCTACTACGACATTGGTACCAATCAAAACATTGTCTCCAATAGTGGTATGTTCCCTTATTAGGATATTATGTCCGGATCTGAAATTATTCCCTATCTCAACGTCAGAATATATGATCGATCCGGATCGTATTACTGCATTTTCTCCTATTGTCGTGCCTTTGAACTCGTATTCAGAGATAGGGATTGTTGAATTCGATAATTCCTGGATTATTTTATTTGTTGGATAACCGATAATAACATTTTCAAGAATAATACAATCATTATCGATTGAATTTTTTCCATACATCTGTGCAGATTCATGGATTCTATTATTCTGATGTAAATAAGAATTCAAATTCATTCACCGTCTTTCTTTCATGAGGCTGTAGTTTTAGTCCGTATTTTTCACACAGTCAAGCTTAATTCACTACATGTTTCCGTCTTTACAAAAACATTTTGCTGATTTTTACACTATTTACTCAATTTCAGCTATATATTTACCCTTTACCCATATTCTTCCTTTATTCCTTTCGGCCCTCTACATATAGCACATTTTTAGAAAGCATACGCTCACAAAAATATCCCACTATTCATCATATTTCAGTTTTTCCGGCGCTGGAAGATAAATGCCAGACAAAGCATTGCAATTATTGGGATTGCAAGTGTTGGGAACTCTGGGATCTCTTCAATGTCCACTTCTATTGTGAAACTATCGACCGGTTCACCAGCATCCAATACTCCATCATGATCCACGTCTACAATGATGTCATAGTTTCCGGCTGTAAGTGGTGCAATCCAGATCAGAGTAACATCAATGATTCCAGAACCATCTGTGGATACTGTTTCAACACCATCACCAACATCAGGTCCGATCTGGTCATTCACAGACCATTCCCTGTTTGGAACTACATATATGTCCACAGCCTGGTAGTTATCCGGAAGATCTCCCGCATAGCAGTAGACGTTCTCCCCCAGAGCAAATACATTCTTTTCAGTTCCAGTATCATTGGAAGAATGGACATAAGCTTCTGCAGCATATGGCACTGTATTAGTGCTTAACGTTTGTTCTTCAGTATTAGGATATATCACATAGACTCGGATGGTTCCTGTTTTAGTTCCACCGTTGGAATTTATAGTTATGGTTCCAGTATGTTCCGTATTACGTGTTAGTCCTTTGGTGTCAATGGTTACAGTAACAGTATCTATTTCTGTGGTTGTTGTTCCACTGGTTGGATCCATGCTTATCCATGTTTGGTCATCGCTAACATTCCATTCCAGAATTCCTTCACCACAGTTAGTTATATTGAATGTCCAGGTTCTTGTTCCACCTAAAAAAACATTTCCAAAGTCATGCGATGGTGGGTCCGGATCAGTGCAGTAATGGTATGACCCTGCTACAGGCATTTCGGGCTTATCTGAGATTGTTGGTGTTGCGAATAGTATATACACAGCAAGCACTATAATCGCCAAAATAACAATCTGAATTTTGTTGATTCGTTTTTTCATTTTTGCACCACTATTCAATTTTTTTATGACGTTTGCATTATTATATGGAATCAACACGTTACTACGCCGCCAGATGCCAGCAAATATGGTGTAAATCCAAACTCTTCACGTTTTATGCAACATTATAAATTTTAGCATTTCCTTGAAAATCCTGAACGTTAGTATACAACTTTATATATATAAAGTATTTATATATAAATGTATGTATGAAAATAATATTTCAATCTATGACGTCAATATAGCATCTGTCTTGATGTGAGATAACTACACTTCTAATATTTTCATCCGACACATCATCAAACTTATCATTAATATGTGTAACAAATTCCGTGTGTATCCCATGTTTTTTTGTATCAGATTTAGCAAGTGGACATTCTGGAAACTTCCTTACCCGGGTTTACATCTATCCTAAAAAAACTCACATCGCTTTGAAGGCATCTATTCTCATCTCACCAGCACAGTCCCACATATTCGATATCTTCACATTGTATCATATTACGACCATCGACCACAAGTGGACGGCGCATAACCTTGAACTCTGAACAGAGTCCTTTAAACTCATCCCATTCAGTCATGACCAGGCAGCCGTTGGCCCCTTTTAGTGCATGGATAGCTGAATCGCAATATTCAATGTCAGGATAAATAGCCTTCATATTATCAGCTGCCATGGGGTCATATGAAGATACCTTTGCCCCCTTATCCAGCAATGCCCTGATAACAGGTATGGACCTGGACTCCCTGATATCATCGGTATCATTCTTAAATGCAAGACCCAGCACAGCGATTCTTTTTCCTCCCAGATCACCTGTGCAGGACTCCAGCAGGTCTATCATCATTAAGGGCTGCACTTCATTGACATTGATAACTGACTCAAGCAATCCAGGTTCATATCCAAGTTCTTTTGCCTTTCCGATAAGAGCCTTAACATCCTTTGGGAAACATGAACCACCAAAACCCGCACCCGAGTTGAGGAAATTTGGCGATATCCTGGAGTCCTTGCCAACTGCTTCCATGACTTTGTATGTATCTATTCCCATTTTTTTACATATATTGCCGATCTCGTTGGAGAAAGATATCTTTGTAGCAAGGAACGAATTGTTGACATATTTTATCATCTCGGCAGTCCCGGGGTCTGTATGCGTGATCTGGCACGTATGTTTGATCTGGCACTTAAGACCTGCATACAGGGCAGATATGGTATCATCCGACCTCTGGTCTATAGCCCCGATGACGATCTTATCCGGGTGCATGAAATCATGGACCGCCTTACCTTCCCTCAAAAACTCAGGATTCATGCCAGCCCCGAAATCCACACCGGGTTTACGGCCGGATGCCTGTTCTATTATCGGGACCACTACCTTCTCAGTGGTCTCTGGTACTACTGTGCTCTTGACCACGACCACATGGTAGCCATCCTTTTTTCCTATTGCACTGCCCAGGCTCTGGCTTGCAGCCTTCACTATCCCGAGGTCGATGTTTCCGTTATCGTCAGATGGTGTTCCCACGCAGATGAAGGAAATATCAGTATTTGTAACCGCATCATCATAATCGGTAGTGGCCCTGATATTTTTACCGACATGTTTGTTAAGGAGTTCCTCAAGTCCCTCTTCATAAATAGGTGGTTTGCCCCTGTTTATCATATCCACTTTTTCAGGGTCAATGTCTATACATACTACATTGTGTCCCAGTTCAGCAAAACATGCTGCTGTCACGGTGCCCACATAACCTGAACCTATGACTGAAACCTTCAATTACAATTCTCCTTTTTTGATTATGTATAATTGTCAGATAATTATTCTATTTTACAAATTCACCAGGATGGATATTAGTGTCAGGTTCTATCACCGAACCCACGTTCAGCATGCTGTTGATACCTGTATGCACATTATCGCCCATAATGGTACCAAGTTTCCTGCGTCCGGAATCAACCATTATGCCCTTTATCTTCACCTTGATATTGGCACCATCATGCCGCAGGTTCGCCACCTTTGTCCCGGCACCGAAATTGCAGTCTGAGCCAATTATACTATCGCCCACGTATGAAAGATGTCCGACATGGGTCCGGTCCATGATAATGGAAGCCTTGATCTCTACAGCGTTGCCAATGCGCACGCCCCTGCCCAGGCTTGTGTAAGGCCTGATATAGCAATTTGGCCCGATATCACAATCAGGCCCGATAATTACCGGCCCTTCAATGTAAGCACCGCTCCTAACCCTGGCACCCTCACCCACTATCACAGGGCCGTGGATATGCACATCATCCTCAACCTCGCCCATAATAGCTTTTGAAATAGTTTTCAGATACTCCATGTTCGCATCCAGCATATCCCACGGCCTGCCAATATCCAGCCATGTACCGTCCAGTACCTGGTATCCCATGTGAATACCGCTATCGATCATGTCCTGTATCGTCCTGGTGATCTCGTATTCATCCCTTGTTGAGACAGGCGTACTATCTATGGCCCCGAAGACTTCTGGCTCGAACACATAGATACCTGCATTAGCAAGGTCGGTGGGCGGATTTTCAGGTTTTTCATGCAGTCGCACCACATAACCACCATCTACCTCAAGTACACCGAACTGGGATGGATCATCCACCTCCATAGCAGCCATAACAGCTACTTCATCCCGCGCAAGCAAAGTCCTTACCTGGGCAGATGTAATCATAACATCGCCATTCAACACAAGGAACCTGTCATCAATAAGAGACCTGGCAGTCCCAATGGCATGGGCCGTACCCAGCCGTTCTTCCTGGATAATATAATCGATCTTGACCCCTAAAGCCGAACCACCCCCGAAATATTCAACAATAGTATCACCATAGTACCCTACCACAAGCACGAACTCGCTTATTCCGGCATCCCTAACCTGCTCGATGACATGCTGTAAAAGTGGGCGGTTGCCTATGGGGAGCATGACCTTGGGGCGGTTCCTTGTAAGCGGACGCATTCGCGTCCCTTCTCCAGCTGCAAGGATAACGGCTTTCATGAAATGTTATTTTGGTGTTGTTACAATAAAAAGATGTTTACTTTAACCCCAGGAAGAACCAATCGCCGATTCTACTGTACGGCAGGTCTTTATGAACAGTTCGTCCACTCCAAGGCGTGCCTCGGCAGTCACCCGTATCTTGGGCTCTGTACCCGATGGCCTGACCAGCACCCATCCGTTCCCGGTAGCTACCCTGATCCCATCAATGGTACTAACCTCTCCAAGGGAAGATAATTCAACTGCGATCTCTGCCATTGCCCCCTCTTTTTGCTGGTCAGGACAGGCTATACCGATCCTCCTGGTCTGGTACACAGGTAGTTCATCTACCATTTCTGAAAGTTTCCGGGTGCCCACGATCTCTATTAATCTCACAGCAGCATATATGCCGTCCGGGCAGAAGGAAATACGTGGGAATATCCAGCTTCCTGAGGGCTCGCCTCCGAAAGCAGCCCCTTCCTTTTTCATTGCCTCGGCCACGTAAACATCACCAACCCTGCTTCGAATGATACGGGTATCAGGCAGGGCATCATCCACTATCATGGAAGTATCCACAGGAACAACTATACTGTCAGCCTCTTCATGAGCGGCAAAGATCGCAAGTAACTGGTCGCCGCCCACGAACCTGCCCTTATCATCTACAGCCATCATCCGGTCTGCATCACCATCATGGGCTATACCCAGATCCGCACCCCAATCTTTTACAGTCTGCATTAGAAGCCCTAAATTCTCCTCTTTTGGTTCCGGATTCCTGGCACGGAAATGACCGTCCGGGTTGGAGTTCAATGCAAGCACCCGGCACCCCAACCTTCGAAGCAGGAAAGGTGTTATCACGGAAGCAGCCCCGTTACCGCAGTCAACTACGACCCTTAGACCCTGCAGTTCGCCTGAATGTTTCATTATAGCTTTAATATGGTCCTCAACAGCATTCCCGTAGATGTTTATATCACCGATCCCATCCCATTTCGCAAGTAAATACTTGGATGATGCTACAGCCTCTTCGATCCCTTCCTGCTGCCGGCTGCCAAAGGCCATTCCATCAGGATTCCATAGTTTCATCCCCACATATTCTGCAGTATTATGTGATGCAGTTATCATAACCCCCAAACTATAGTTCCTGGCAGCATATGCAAGGGTGGGCGTGGGTAGCATACCTAACCGGGTAACATCACACCCGGCAGACATCAGGCCGGCTGCAAAAGCTTCTTCTATCATCATCCCGGCCACCCTTGGATCCCGTGCTATAACAGCACACGAGCAACCCTTTCCTACAGCTTTTGCTACATTGAGTGCCAGTTCCGGCGTGACATCAACATTGGTAATTCCCCTTATTCCCGAAGAACCGAACAATCTCATTACATCACCTATTCTACTGTAACGCTCTTGGCAAGGTTCCTGGGCTTATCAATGGAACATTTCAGTTCCAGCGCCGTATAATAAGCCAGTAGCTGGACAACCACAGAAGAAAGTAGTGGAGTCAGCATTTCATCAGTCTTTGGGATGGGAATTACAAAATCAGCAAATTTCTCAATCTCACAATAGTCGTCGCAATCTACTATAGCAATTACTGAAGCATCCCTTGCCGTTACCTCTTTGATATTACTGAGTATTTTATCATATGTATGACCCTGTGGGGCAATGGCCACCACTGGTACGTCCTTTGAAATCAGGGCAAGTGGCCCGTGTTTTAACTCTCCGGCTGCATACCCCTCGGCATGGATATATGAAATCTCCTTTAGTTTAAGTGCGCCTTCTAGTGCCACAGGATAATTGATATTGCGGCCGATAAAGAAATAATTTTTAGCTTTGACAAACATTGATGCACATTCATGAATAGTCCCGGCATCTTCAAGTATACGGCTTACATGTCCGGGAATCTTGCGAAGTTCTGACAGCAGCATCCTTGCCCTGTCAACATCCATTCTGGATCTTGCTCTTGCAAAATGGATAGCCAGCAAGTACAGCACCACCAGTTGTGAAGTGAATGACTTTGTGGCAGCCACACCGATCTCAGGTCCGGCCCTGGTGTAGATAGTATGGGATGTATCCCTGGAAATAGTACTGCCTATCACGTTTGTGATTGCCAGCGTCATACAGCCGTATGATTCGGCCTCGCGTATGGCCGCAAGCGTATCTGCGGTCTCGCCGGACTGGGTGATCGCAATTACCAGGGTAGACGGGGCAAGTACAGGGCTGGAATACCTGAACTCAGAACCTGTATCCACATCAGTATGTATGCCAGCCAGTCCTTCAAACAGGTACTTGCCCAGCAACCCGGCATTATATGACGTACCGCATGCAATGATCTCGATCCTCTGGAACTGCATGATCTCATTACGGTTAAGTTCCAGTTCCTCGAAGTTGACATCTCCTTCAAGTTCATGTAGCCGCCCTGCCATGGTCTCATGTATGGACCTTGTCTGTTCGTGTATCTCCTTTAACATAAAGTGGGGATAACCGGCCTTTTCAGCAGCTTCCAGGTCCCATTCGATGATGTGTTCCTCTTTTTCTACCGGGTTACCTTCCATGTTAAAAATCCGGACCGAACCCTGTTTTACTGAAATGAGTTCCAGGTTGTCAATATATATGATCCGGTTAGTGTATTTCAGGATAGCGGGAATATCAGAGGCTATAAAATTCTCATCCTTGCCCAGTCCTATGATCAATGGGCTGTCCTTCCTTGCAGCTATCAGTTCATCGGGATGTTCATTGCTCAGTACTCCGATCGCATAGGAACCACGGACATGTCCCAGTGCAATACCAACAGCCAGACGCAGGTCGTCTGTATAATACTTATTGATCAGGTGGGCAAGTACTTCAGTATCAGTATCAGAAATGAAAACAAATCCCTCTGAGATCAATTTATCTTTCAGTTCCTGGTAATTCTCTATGATCCCATTGTGCACCACGCAGATATTCCCTGAGCAATGTGGATGTGCATTTTCTGTTGTTGGTCTTCCGTGGGTGGCCCATCTGGTATGACCTATACCCACACGGGATGAAATTCCGGGAATGATTGATTCAAGTTTTGATATCTCTCCTTCTATCTTGAATATTCTGGCTTTTCCTTCATCATCAATAATAGCAATACCAGCAGAATCATATCCCCTATATTCCAGCTTCCTGAGGGATTCTAAAAGGATTTTTACAGTATCCCCATCCCCTATATATCCTATGATTCCGCACATTATTTGCTCAGTCCATTTAGAATTCAGAATACTTTTGAGTTCCTGGGTATATACCTGGAAACATTTACCCCGGATGCAATACTGCATCCAGTGGATATCATTTTTCCAGGTTCGGTTAAAACCTTGTGTTTGATGTTGTTTCCGTCACCGATTACAGTACCAAGTTTGGCAGCTATGTGAAGAATGCCTTTCATTTCGATAAAAAAATTCTCTTTTGTCTCAGTAATGAAATGTGAACCTATACTGTTGTGGGCACCGAGTATTGAATTAGATATATATGAAAATGCACCCACCCTGACATCGTGCATTATTATGCTGTTCTTTATCAGGGCTGACGGCTCAACAATTGAATAATTACCAATGGTAGTTGAAGGAAGTACTACTGCATTCGGACCGATCTCGCAATTTTTTCCTATTACTACAGGCCCAAGGATAAACGAACCTGGATGAATGACTGTATCCTGACCGATGCTTACTCTACCCCTGACCACGGCTCCTTCTTCGATTGTGCAGTCATTTACTGTCGGTTCGAATCGATCAAGCAGATAGGCATTTGCCTTTAGTAAATCCCAGGAATGTACGGCATCCAGCCACATGGCTTCTGAATGGACCATGTTAACGTTCTTACCGTCGTCGATCATCTGCTGGATAGTATCGGTGATGGCATACTCCCCAGTCTCGGAAATAGAGGTTGCTTCTATGTAATCAAAAATATCAGGATTAAAGATATATGTCCCGGTATTCACATTATGGCTCAGGTCTTCTGTTGTCTTTTCGATGATATTCATCACTTTGTTTTTTTCAGAGACCACTACACCATATCCTTCAGTATGCTCTCTGACAACGGTCAGTATAGTCACATCACCAGATCTACCGGCAAGGATATCAGATATAGTACCAGCTTCTATAATATTATCACCATTTAGGACTATGAACGCATCATCCACATGGGACGACACCTGTTTTATGGCATGTGCAGTGCCGATCTGGCCATTTTGCTCTACATAAGTAATATTTACCCCAAAATCCACTCCATCCCGAAAATGATCCATTATTCGCTCTTTCTTGTATCCTACGACCATAATTATGTCATTAATACTACATTTGAAAAGAGCATCAATAATATGTTCCAGGATTGGCTTGTTTGCCACAGGCAACATTACCTTTGATCTGGTGAGTGTAAGGGGGCGGCATCTTAATCCTTCTCCCGCTCCAAGTATTACGGCTTTCATATAAATTCATATCTATTATACATTTGAACAATATAAATCATTGGTAGAATGAGATTGTCGGAAAAGCCTAATTTTCGAATATTTTAGCTTTACTGTCTAAACTTGACCGGGCGCAGCATAGTGATTTAGGTTAAACAATATTTCTGGAAGTTTCAATTTAGGCGCTTTACAGGTACTTTTCCGACAATCTCTACAATCCAGTATCTCCGGGCAATATCCCTTATTATGTCCAACTCAAGGAAATGCTCACATCGTTCGCATTTTTCAAATCTGCCGGAAAGTATATACTTTCCGATACGAAAATAAAATTAAAAAATTATTAAGAGATACGATATTAGCCGATAGATTAATCAACCTTATCTGCATAATGAAAGCCCCTATAATAATCTTGATTTCAATAATAATCTTGATTTGTAATAAATTACTAATATCATCTCATGAATATGGAGGATAATAATGACAACAGTGTATGATATTCCTGCAGATATACTGATTAAGAATGTAGCACAGAAACTTAAAGATGAAAATTTCGTACAAGCCCCTGATTGGGGATCACAGGTTAAGACCGGTGTCCACAAGGAACTGTCTCCAATGGACCAGGATTGGTGGTACACCAGGTGTGCATCAATAGTACGCCGGATTTACATTGATGGTCCTACCGGTGTTTCAAGGCTCAGGAGCTTTTACGGCGGAAAGATGCGCAGGGGTTCGGCATCCCCACATCATGCAAGAGGTAGCGGTTCTGTTGTAAGGGCAGCACTTCAACAGCTTGAAAGTGCGGGTTTTGTCAAATCTGTGAAGAAAGGCCGGGTAATTACTCCAAAGGGTCAGTCTTTACTTGATAATATTGCATATGAGGCAAAGTCAGGATTGCTGGAGCAATACCCTGGTATTGATAAATATTAAGTAATCCCGAATAGAATTATTTTCAGGAGGTTGTGTGATGGCTGAAGATGAACTGGAAGCTATCAGACGTCGAAAAATGGAATTGTTAAAGCAGCAGCAACAGGCACAAATGCCAGATGCACAGGCTGCTGCCCAGCAAGAACAGGCAATGGCCGAAATGGAAGCAAGGAAGCAGGCCATCTTACGCTCAATCCTGACGCCTGAAGCCAGGGAGAGATTGAATACATTAAGGATGACAAAGCCCGAACTTGTGCAAAGTGTGGAGGCACAGCTTGTAGGACTGGGACAATCGGGCAGGCTGCAAGATAAGATCGATGATGCTAAATTGAAAAATCTCTTATTTAAATTACAACCCAAAAAACGTGAGATGAGCATAACCCGGAAATGAAGGCCTATGTATTGTTCAGTAGCGGAAAGGACAGTTCTCTTGCAGCGATCCTGCTGGAACCATTTTTCGATGTGGAACTGGTAACTATCAATTTTGGTATTGTGCCCACGCATGAATTCGCACGTCAATCTGCATCCAGGCTTGGATTCCCCCACAATGTGATAATGCTGCGGCCTTCCCTGATCGAAGAAGCTGCCGCAATGTTGGTGGAAGACGGGTTTCCCGGACGTGCGATCAACTATCTTCACCAGAGCGCACTTGAAGCCGTATGTTCAACACCGGACACTACTATTGTCGCCGACGGCACGCGCCGGGATGACAGGGTGCCTATGCTTTCCCCTGCAGAGGTAAGAAGCTTAGAAGACAGACACAACGTCAAGTATATCCGTCCGCTTTCAGGTTACGGCCGATCTGCAGTTGATGTTTTGGTGGACGCCTATCTACAGGTTGTGCAGGGAGAAAGTGACAGTGTAGAAAAGGCTGATTATGAAGTAGAACTCAGGTCATTTATACGAAAACAATATAACGAAGGTGATAGTATGGTGGAGCGTTTATTTCCAGGACATATACAATCACGCGTAACAGACAGGAAATATTTATAATATCTCAATAATCAATGAAGGTGTGTTAATATGAGTAAAAAATCAAAAGGTAAGAAGATAAGGCTGGCTAAAGCCCATAACCAAAATCATAGGGTCCCATCATGGGCCATAATCAAGACTAACAGGGCTGTAGTGACTCATCCTAAACGCCGGCACTGGAGACGCAGCAGTCTGAATATTGGATAAAGGGTGAACAACATGGTAGATACAGGTGAAGAGCAGGTTTATACGATTCCACTCAGGGCAGTAAAGTATGTGCCCCGCTGGCAGCGCAGCAAGAAAGCAGTGAGTGAGGTTTTCAGGTATCTTGAGCGGCATACGAAAACTGACAGGAAATTGATCAGGATGAATCCTGAAATCAGTGAAAAAATATGGGATCGTGGATCAGAGAAACCACCATCGAAGATCAGGGTCAAGACCATGAAGTTCGAAGATGGGGTAGTGGAAGCCGAGCTCGCTGCCGAGTGAAATTGACAATGTCCTTTTTTTTAAGGATATAATCACTTTTTTTATAAATGGCTAACCAGACCAATTTTAGAGGTAATTCGGTCCTAGGTGTATATGCCAGGTGCACCGAGGATTTTATCTTATTACCCAGGGAAGCAGACAGGCAGTTCAAACAGGTAATTGGGGGTGCCCTGGATGTGGATGTAATTCCCACATCTATAGACGGGAGCAGCATTATAGGTTGTATGTGTTGTGGAAACAGTAACGGGCACTTAATATCTAAAAGAGTAAATGATGCTGAACTAAAAGAGATCGGGAAATATGTGCGTGTTAAACGGCTGGAGGGTATTCTCACGGCAGCAGGTAATAATATACTTGTGAATGATACTGCAGCCCTTGTAAATCCTAATATGGCAGACCGGGCCGTGGAAGAGATCGGTGAATTCCTGGACGTGGAAGTGTATAGGGGCACTATCGGCGGACTCAAGACTGTGGGGATGGCCGCTACTGTAACCAATAAAGGGGTACTGGTACATCCCAGGGCCAGCAAATTCGAACTTGATAGGCTGGATGAGATATTTTCACTTCATGTGGATATCGGGACAGTGAATCTGGGTTCTCCGCTGGTCGGGTCGGGACTGCTGGCTAATTCAAAAGGATATGTTGTAGGCAGTGAAACCACAGGGCATGAGATGGGGCGCATTGAGGATGCGCTGGGATATCTCTGAAAACTATTGTTTCATTTCGTTTATTATTTTAATGATCTGTTTGATATCAGTGATGATGATATCGGCTTCTGAAGAAAGCTTTTCCATGCACATACCTGTCTGCTGGATTGATAAAACACCCAGGTCTGAAGCTCTCAACGCCAGTATGTCATTGATGCCATCACCCACCATGACCACTTTATCGTATTGCTTTTGAAGAGATTTAATTACCCATTCCTTCTTCTGCGGCGTGGCCACATCATAGACACGCTCAATAGGTATTTCGACCAACCTGGCAAGGTTCTCCAGGTTACGCATGCTGTCACCTGAAGCAATATATGCATCAATTTCCATACTTTTTAAGGTATTAAGTACAGCCGGAGTATTGGTAAATGGCCTGCCACCTGTGCTTACAGTATATACTATGCCCTGGGATTCAATGTCAATGACAAATCCTATGCCCAGGTAAAAAATATCAGGGCATTTTAGCTTGATGGCATTTACGACATCATGGATGTCCTGCATGCTGGCCAGGGTATCGTTCTTAATGCACTGTGCTGCGTCATCAAGAGTGATAGGACTGCTCGAACAGCTAAGGTCGATCCTGATCTTATTATCTGTCAGGAATTCGTATATTCGTTTTGTGGACTGGCAGTTCATGATCTTGTAAGGGTCGGTATGGATGATCACTAATCCACAGTTTGGTTTTTTGCTTACCAGGTCAGTTGTTATGATGTCATCGATGTATCTGCCTGTGATCGTATCCTTTGCCACCCTGTACATTTGCAGTAATGTACCTGCACTATCAAATACAACAGCAATACTTTCATGCATTGCAGTGAAAGACCATTTAGTTCTATAACTAATTTTCTACAACTAAAAAAAGAGGGGATGAATACCTGCAATAAATTTTGTATTGAGGGATAGTTAATGGACATGACATGAAATCTGGTAGGTATATTGATAACTATCTTGGGTGATGCAAGTATTCACATTTTATCATTATTATTCATGGTATATATAATATATGGTCAATTCAAGAAAGTGAAGTGGAAATAAAGAAAAAACGGGCGCAGAGGGATTTGAACCCTCGATCTTCAGCTTAGGAGGCTGCTGCCATATCCAGGCTTGGCCACGCGCCCGCGGTGATTGTGGACTTACTCTAAACTGGTTATTATGTATTAAATATTACCCATGAAACAAGAAAATCCTTCCTTCGGTTGGATTTACCTGGAGTACAAAAAGTTATACTTTATGCACAATGAAAAAAACTCACCGGGTGAACAGGGTGAATTGTGTGCGATATGTTTATTATTGTTAAAGATATTTAAGGATAAAAAATATCAATGTAATCATAAAGGAGTAATTAAATGCAGTATCAAGGTAGGTCTAAACGTAAATTCACAGGTGGACGGCGCATCGCCTCAAAGGGTAAGAGAAAATTAGAATTGGGTCGGGAAGCCGCTGAACCCCACCTGGATGAAACCAGGCGAAAAAATGTGGATACCCTGGGCGGCAACAGGAAGGTTCGCCTGCTCAGGTGCAATATGGCAAATGTGACTGATCCATCAAACAATACAACCAGGCAAGTGTCCATCGAGAATGTGGTGGATAATGAAAGCAACAAGCACTACATAAGAAGGAACATCTTATCCAGGGGCGGCATTGTCAGTACTGAGATCGGAAATGCCCGGATAACCAGCCGTCCAGGTCAGGATGGTGTGGTGAATGCAGTATTGATAAAGGAGTAAATCTTTGTCCGGCCGGTATAATAACTGTCGAAATGATATCGGTCGGAATGATTCTGTAGGGTTGTAATTTTTTTTTGAGTGTTTGTATCGAAATCTTCTATCGAAACAAAATCCAAAAATATATGTCTTTTGGCATCACAGCACTTTTTATTGTATATCAGGGGTGAGCACTCTGGCATTTGAGGATATTGGTGAGATATTAAAAAAAGAACCGGACGATGCTGCTAAAGCCGTACTGAAAGAAGTTGAATCTATTTACGGTGAGGTACCGTATATACTTCAGTTCATGGAAGATAAACCTGATCTGCTGATACCTAAGGTGCTATATGACAATTCCATAATGAGGGAGTTCAAGCGGCTTGACCATCGGACCATTGAGCTTATCAGTATTGGTGTCTCGGCCGCACTTCGCTGTACCCATTGCCTGGACATGCACCTCAGGGTGGCAAAGAGGATGGGCATACCCCGTGATGAGATATTCGATGCAATTCTTATAGCAGGAACCTTATCCAACGCTTCTGTACTTGCCTATGGTACCAGGGCATTGGACACTGAAGTACCGGCAACTGACAGACCAGCCCCAAAGCGCAATAATGATGAATGTGACGTGTGTGAGATTCCAACGATGGAAGACGATTAGAATAGTCATTATTCAGGCAGAGTGCCCAGCGCATTTACATGATTGATAAGTTCTGTGAATGCCTCTATCTCCCGCTGTATTACTTCATCCTGTGTCATGGAGATACTCATTTCCCCATCTACTGTCAGCTTATCCGGGCCCCTGCGCACAAGCCGGTCCACACCGTCCTTGCATAGAACTTCCTTGATCTCAGAGTCGTAGACAAAGGCTCGCCCAGGGAAGA
>Ga0255424_1022_pt1 | contig 36661 bp, 28 predicted proteins | sample ANMaggSeSYBR02F3_FD_182670 | JGI IMG/M metagenome (GOLD analysis project Ga0255424, IMG submission 182670) | Sediment cell enrichment communities from methane seep in Santa Monica Basin, California, United Staets - ANME aggregate JGI... | ecosystem: Environmental > Aquatic > Marine > Cold seeps >... | reverse complement strand
AATAGTTGGTAAATCAAAATACCATCAAGAAAAAGAAGAATAGATAGTGCAAGAGAAAAATCTACATGGCATGGCAGAAAATAGCCTTTATTTGTGCCAAAAGTTTACGAAAAATAAATCTCTAAACACCTTGTTTTCAAGGATAGAGCATGCGAGCGGGAATTGCTGGTCAACCTTCAGCAGTATCCAATTCCGAGAAGCTGACAAGGGCCTTTGGCGCGTTGAGATTACAGATCCTGAAGGAAATATTTTTCACATTGTAAGATTCAGCATAACGGACTGACCGATTATGGATAAGGTTTTGCTTTTTCTTTCGAGCATTAGATGGCAGGATATTGTTGATATCACGCTAAACAGCTATATTCTTTTCCGGCTTTATGTGCTTTTCAGAGGAACCACCACGTTACGTGTACTTATAGTTATTGCTTTCCTTTGGTTTTTTCAGCGCATTGCAGCATATTTAGGTTTAATTATTACAAGCTGGGCGGTTCAGGGCGTAACTGCTGTTGCCGCACTCATAATAATAGTAATTTTCAGAAATGAAATACGTTCCGTCCTTCAGGCAAAGAATTTAAAGGCAATTCTCTGGGGGGTTTCCCTTAAAACTATTAAGACACCCGTAGAAATAGTTGTTGAAAGTGTTTATGAAATGGCAAGAAAGAAAATCGGTGCCTTAATTGTTTTTCCGGCAAAAGAGGATTTAAAAGAGCTTATTCAGAATGGAGTTCCCTGGCGTGGACGAATATCAAAAGAAATGATAATGAGTATATTCTGGCCTGGTAACCCTGTGCATGATGGTGCAGCCGTAATTCAGGGAGACCGGATTACAGATGTCGGAGTTATTCTTCCGCTATCAAACCGTAAAGACATTCCTTTATATTATGGGACACGGCACAGAGCGGCTGCCGGGCTGGCTGAGACAACGGATGCTTTGGTTCTACTGGTATCAGAGGAAAAAGGTAATGTCGTTGTTGCCAAAGGATCCGGCATGATGGCCATTGAACGAAAGGAAGAGCTTGTAAAAATATTGCAGGAGCAGGTGGGCATCACAACCAAAGGTGTGGATCATGCAAGAAAGGAAAAAATTAAGACAGGACTTGCAGCCGTTGTTTCTGTTTTATTTATAATTGGTGTATGGTTCAGTTTTTCAAGAGGCCTTGAGACCATGATTACGCTTGAGATTCCGATAGAATATATGAATCGTGATGCCAGAGTAGAAATTATAGACACTTCTGTTAATGTCGTTAATCTTAATCTTAGCGGGTCTGGAACTATTATTAAAACTATCATGCCTGATCAGGTTAATGTTAAGCTTGATCTGGGCAAAGCGGTTATTGGTCGCAATACTTTTACTATAACTAAAGAAAATATTACGTTGCCGCCGGGTGCTTTACTGAAAGGCGTTGAGCCATCTGTTGTTGAGGTTACCCTTGATGTACCTATATCAAAAATGTTGCCTGTACAGGTTGCCTGGACCGGGAAATTACCTGAAAATTTAATATTATCTGAGGCAAGGCTTGATCCGGAAAAATTGCTGGTAGAGGGAGGAAGCCATATGCTGAAAAATATTTCAACAATATATACTGAAAAGGTTTTACTTGATAATATATCAGAATCCGGGAAAATTTCTGTTAAGCCGGTACTTAATCCAGCCTCGTTGAAGATTGCACTCGGGTCAAAAGACAGGATCTCAGTTGATTATGTTGTAAAGGAAAGACTTCAATGACGGCTTCGTAAAAAGTCCATTTCTGCGTTGCACTACATCCTTCGTCATTGCAGCGTAGCTATAAGTGCGCCTCTTTTCTCAGTATTTGCGTGCCTTGAAACTGAAGCTTTTTACTTTGCCGTCTAAATTTCAACTTTTTACGAGTTCATAATAATTTAATATGACAAAAAATTATATAGATAAATTTGTTCGATCCTGGTATGTTCTTCATACAAAAAGCAGGTTCGAAAATGTTGTAAATGATGGCCTTATAAAAAAATCAATAGAGGTTTTTCTCCCAAAGGTTAATGTCAGGAGCAAACGTCGTGATAGAAAAGCCATGATTCAGGTGCCGCTTTTCTCGGGATATTTGTTTGTTAAAACCGATCTTAACCCTTATGAGCATATTGAGATCGTTAAAACTGTCGGAGCTGTACGTATAATTGGAAACAAGGATGGTCCTTTGGCTGTTTCCCAGAAGAGCATTGAGTCCCTACAAATCATGGTAGCCGGCAATAATGATGTGACAACCGGCAAACATTTGATAAAAGGGGACAGGGTTATGGTGGTTGACGGCTCTTTTGCAGGTGTAACGGGAACTTTTATCAGGTACAAGGGCAAAGAGCGAGTTGTGGTTTATATTGAAGCTCTTGGCCAGTTTGCAAGTGTGGAAGTTGCTGAGGATGATGTTGAAATAATACCCGAACTATTATAGAGTTTCAGATAATTGAATTTCACAAGGCTATAACCAAATTGAGCAATTTTTTACTCGACTTGCGCCAATCTATTGCGCATCAAGGACTTGCGAAAAGTCTTGACATATCCATTGGTATGCCTACGCTTTTCGCAAACCTTGCTGCATCAAGATCTTGGCACATTTCTTCGCAAAAAACCGCTCAACTTAGGTAGAAGAAAAAATCCGAGTAAGTCGTACTAAGTTGTACGTCATCGAGAATTTTGACTGATAACGCAGTGAAATTATTTATCTGGAAATCTATAGCATAAGTGCTTGACTTCTTATGAACTTATGTTTAATAGAATATTTATTGTATTATCAATTATTCCATGGAGGATTATAGATGAATAAATTGGAACTTATTTCAGTCTTGAAAGCTGAGGCTAACATTTCAAAATTAGAGGCGGCAAAGGTCGTTCAAATATTTTTCGATAACATGGCGGATGCTATGGCAAAAGGTGAGCGTGTCGAAATTAGAGGCCTCTGCAGTTTTTTTGTTAAAGAATACAAAAGCTACACAGGAAGAAATCCAAAAAGCGGCGAGCAGGTAACAATTAAACCCAAAAAACTTCCTTTTTTCAAATCAGGGAAAGAACTGAAAGAACGGGTAGATAATTAAATTTGTGTCCTGGTTTGAATCAATAATAGATCAAGAACAGCCAATAAGACTTTTAAAAAATATTCTTCTGAATAGGACCATTCCTAATGCCCTTCTTTTTACCGGTACTGACGGAATTGGGAAAAGAACTGCCGCTCTTGTTTTCGCAATGGCATGCAATTGCGGGGTGGAAGAAGGCCTGTCAGCAGCGGATCCCTGCGGTCGTTGCAGATCATGCAGGAAAATCCAGTCAGGTAACCACCCGGATATAATTCTAGTTGAGCCGTCTGGTCCTTTTATCAAGATCAAACAAATCCGTGACATCTGTGATACGCTTTCCCTGAAGCCATACGAGGCAAAATTACGTATTGTTATAATTTCCAATGCCCAGGCCATGAATCCTCAAGCAGCTAACGCTCTGCTTAAGGTGCTGGAAGAACCGCCCGAGCGAACTGTTTTAATACTTACTGCCTTGCAGACATCTGATTTGCTTCCAACAATTGTATCGCGCTGTCAGCATATCAGATTTAGCCCCATTCATAGAGAAAAGCTAAAGACTTTTCTAATTGAAAAACATGGAGTTAATGCTGAAGATGCAGCAATATTTTCAGCTATGGCAAACGGGAGTATGACAAAGGCTCTTTTTATGATAAAAAAGAATAGCCAGGCGAATTGGATTTGCCTCAGGGACTGGCTGTTAAATAATATTGGATTGGAAAAGACCGGATCTTTGTCTTTAGAGCCGATTATTATACTTCTTTCATTTGCGGAAAGATTATCAAAAAACAAAGAAATTATTCAGGACTCTCTTGAGATTATTAAAACTTATTTGCGTGACCTGATTATTTATAAATATAGTCCTGAAAAAATTATCAATAAAGACTTGATCCGCAAAATTCAATATGCCTCACAAAAAATTGCGGTCAAATCGCTTCTTTCAAAAATAGAAGCTATTCAGACAGCACAAAAAGATATACGGGCAAACACAAATTTAAGGCTGACTCTGGAAGTAATGATGTTGAGGCTTGCAGGAACGGGGTTTAAACCCCGTTCCCAAGGGTTGAGAAATTTGGAATATGAGAAAAATCATTAAAATAAGATTTAAACCTGCAGGTAAACTTTATGACTTTGACTGCGGTGCGTTTGTTTTAAATAAAAATGACAATGTAATTGTTGAAACCGAGCAGGGGCTTGGTTTAGGGGTTGTTGCCATTTCACCTGTCCCCTATGCGGAAAAGTCGTCGAACAGGCCGTTGAAACAGGTTTTTCGTTTAGCCAATGAAGAAGATTTTGAGCAAAGAAAGAAAAATTTTGGGACTGAAAAAAGGGCTCAGGCTTTTTGTCTTGAATGCATAAAACAATTAGAGCTTAAAATGAATCTTTTTTCTGTTGAAAGCACCTTTGATGCAGGTAAATTAACATTTTTTTTCACTTCTGAAGGCCGTGTGGATTTTCGGCAGTTGGTAAAGATGCTCGTCAAGGAGTTCGGGGTAAGAATTGAGATGCGGCAGGTGGGGATACGCAATCAGGCCAAGATGTGCGGTGGCATAGGGAGATGCGGGCGTGAAATTTGCTGTTCGGCATTCATAGAAAAATTCGATCCTGTATCCATACGTATGGCAAAAGACCAAAGTTTGTCATTGAACCCAACCAAGATATCCGGCATGTGTGGTCGCCTTATGTGTTGTCTGACTTTTGAACATGAAACTTATCAAAAACTGAGGGAAAAATTTCCCAAAATCGGCAGATTAGTTAATACATCCGGCGGCAAGGGCAAAGTTATTCGTCATAACTTAATATGTAACAAGCTGACCGTTCGTTTAGATAGTGGTCCGGAAATAGAGGTTGGCTTGGATGAAATTATAACCTAAGTTATAAATGGAGAGGGATAGGGAATGTCGGAGACTTTTTATATAACAACGCCCATCTATTATGTTAATGCAAGGCCTCATCTGGGGCATGCTTATTCTACTATTGCTGCGGATGTTGCGTGCCGATATAATTTAATGCGTGATAGAGAGACTTTCTTTCTTACCGGTACTGATGAGCATGGAGACAAAATTGTTCGTGCCGCAAAGAATGAGAATCTTAGCCCCAGGGCATATGTAGATAAAATAAGCGGTCTTTTTAAAGATCTTTGTCCGGAACTCGAAATTAGATACAATCATTTTATACGTACCACAGACCCGGATCATGTTGCAGTAGTGAAGTATATACTGCAAAAGATATATGATTCGGGTGAAATATATTTTAGTGAATATGAAGGACTTTACTGTTTTGGCTGTGAAAGGTTTTACACTGAGCGTGAGCTTGTTGACGGCAAATGTCCTGATCATAAAACAAAACCTGAAGTTATCAAGGAATCCAATTATTTTTTTAAGATGAGCAAATATCAGGACTGGCTTATAGACCATATTAATAATAATCCTGATTTCATATACCCGGAGCGATACAGAAATGAAGTTTTGTCTTTTTTAAGCGAACCGCTTGAAGACCTGTGCATATCTCGGCCCAAAACACGCCTTAAATGGGGTATCAGTCTTCCATTTGATGATAACTATGTTACATATGTCTGGTTCGATGCTTTAATAAATTATATCTCTGCCGTGGGATACCCGGATGGAGAACTTTTTAAAAAATTCTGGCCGCATGTTAATCACATTGTTGCCAAAGATATCCTTAAGCCCCATGCTATTTACTGGCCTATTATGCTGAAGGCGGCAGGCATTCCGGTTTATAGGCGTCTGAATGTTCATGGATACTGGAATGTTGACCAGAGCAAGATGTCTAAAAGCCTCGGCAATGTGATAGAACCTCTTCAAATAAAAAATAAATACGGGCTGGATGCGTTCAGGTTTTTTATCATGCGGGATATGGTATTTGGTCTTGATTCCAGTTTTTCTGAAGAGTCTATGGTGCAGCGCATTAATTCTGATCTGGCAAATGACCTGGGGAATCTGTTTAGCAGAGTTCTTGCAATGGCTCATAAATATTTCTCAGGGGAAATTCCTGAAGTTGATCCTGTTTTAGAGCAGGAGTTACAGTTTGGCCTTAGATCAGATGCAACTAAGGCTATTGATAAATTCGAGAGCGCCATGGAAAAGTTTGAATTTCATAAGGCTCTCATAGCTGTCTGGGAATTTATAAGCCGGATGAACAAATATGTTGATGTCACAGCTCCATGGGAACTTGCGAAGAAAAAATCCAGCAGAAAACAGCTTGAAGCTGTAATTTATAATCTTCTTGAAGGACTCAGAGTCATATCCGGTCTTATCTATCCGGTAATGCCGGACACTTCTGCAAACATGCAGAAGCATCTTGGAATGAATCCTGATGAGAGTTATTACAGATTAGAAATTCTCAAAAATTGGGGAACTATAAAATCAGGCACCAAGCTTCCCAAATCAGTTACTCTTTTCCCAAGAGTTGACTTAAAAAAAGATGAGCTTTATTCCAGTGAGAACTCTTCAGAAAAAATATTGCCCGACCTTAAACCAGAGATATCTATGGAAGAATTTAATAAGGTTGATCTAAGGATAGCTACCGTGGTTCACGCTGAAGTAATTCCAAGGGCAAAAAAGCTTCTTAAAATAGAGGTCGAGTTAGGGAAAAAGCTAACAATTGTGGCTGGGATTTCAGAAGGCTATAATCCAGATGACATTATCGGCAAACAGGTAATTGTTGTCGCTAATTTAAAACCAGCCAAAATTATGGGGATATTGTCAAACGGTATGTTGCTGGCAGGCTTTGATGATAATATCTGCGCTCTCGGAACTGTTGATAAGAAAATTAAGTCAGGGACATCTCTGACCTGACAATCTGATTATACAGACTTTCAGATAATTAATAATGAAACAAAACAGATTTAAATCCGAGCATAAAATCCTTAAGAAGCCTGACTGGAGAGATTATCAGGCAAGGCTGAAAAGATCTGTCTTAATAAATACATTAAGCAAAAGATTTATTAAATATTTTTTTTTCCTTATAATAACGCTGATTAGTTTTTATTTAATATCCGGCAAACTTGGCGAAACCGCATTTAATTACTCACAAAAAGATTATAATCGTGCATCTAAAGAGCAGATTTCAAGCAGAAAGCTGGTTGACAAAAATGATGTGCGGGCTCTGCTGAATAGCCAGGTCTTTGTCAACCTTAAGGACAAGAGTTTTGATTTAGTTGTAGACGGCCATAAATTAATAGTTAGCACCAGCCTTGATCCTTCTTTGCAAAATTATTTACAAAAAAAAATTGATAGGTCCACATCTCGATATGTTGGAATTGTTGCTATGGATCCTTCTACGGGCAGGATTTTGTCAATGGTTAGTTTTGATAAAACAGATCCGTCAAACAATCCATGTATAGACAGCGCATTCCCTGCCGCGAGTATTTTTAAAATTGTTACAGCAGCGGCAGCCATTGAAAAATGCGGTTTTAATTTAAACTCCAAATTTTCATACAACGGCGGGAAATACACTTTATATAAATCCCAGTTGAAAAATAAGACAAACAAATACACCAACAGGATAACATTAAAGGACTCATTTGCCCAATCAGTCAATCCTGTATTCGGAAAAATTGGAGAGCATCAGCTTGGTAAAAATAATCTTGAAGAATATGCATTAGCATTTGGCTTTAACCGAAAAATTAATTTTGAGATTCCACTTTCTCCGAGTTTTATTTCTTTATCTGATGATCCTTATCAATGGGCTGAAGTTGCCTGTGGTTTCAACCATGAAACCAAAATGTCACCTATTCACGGAGCCGTTATAAGCTCGGCAATTCTTAATCATGGCAGAATGATAGAACCCACGATTGTTGATCAAATAATTGATGGCGAGGGTTATACCATTTATCGCAGCCATCTGGTTACTATGAACCAGGCGATAACGTCCGAATCATCAGAGATGGTTAGCCACCTCATGAGGGCATCGGTACGTTCAGGCACTTGCAGTAAACTGTTTAGAGGTTACCGAACAGATCGTGTTCTTTCAAAGCTGAACATAGGCGGCAAAACGGGTTCTATGGGCACTAAAAAACACGATGGCAGATATGACTGGTTTGTGGGTTTTGCTGAGGAAAAGGAAGGATCCGGAAAGCTTGTCGTATCTGTTGTTGTGACTCATGAAAAATATATAGGAATAAGGGCAAGTCAATATGCCCGCATGGCAATAAAACGATATTTTCGCGATTATTTTGCAAAAAATGAGACAGATCTTGAGAAAGCGAGCAGTTAAAAAATATACTAAGGAGATTTGTTATGCCGGGTTTTGAAATATTTGCTGATGAGGAGCGTAAAGAAGTTGGAGATGTCCTTGATACAGGTGTGCTTTTCCGTTATGGTTTTGATCAGGCAAGAAAAGGACACTGGAAGGCCAGGACGTTTGAGGCTGAACTATCGGAACGTATTGGGGCAAAATACTGTCATTTATGTTCCAGCGGTACTGCCGCCCTAAGTATAGCCCTGGCCTCGTGCGGTGTTGGTGCAGGAGATGAAGTCATTGTTCCGCCTTTTACATTTATAGCAACGATTGAAGCGGTACTGACAGCAGGTGCCGTTCCTGTATTTTCTGAAATAGATGAGACTCTATGCCTCGACCCTGACGCCATTGAAAAAGTTATTACTCCACGTACAAAGGCTGTATTGCCTGTTCATATGTGCGGTGCTATGGCCCGTATTGATAAAATCAAGGATTTATGTGATAAAAAAGGACTTATTCTTATAGAGGATGCCTGCCAGGCTATAGGTGCGACTTTGAATGGAAAGGCTTTGGGCACATTCGGTCAAATGGGTTGTTTTTCTTTTGATCCTGTCAAAACAATTACATGCGGGGAGGGAGGCGCTGTTATTACTGATGATAAAGAACTTTATACTACAGCAGATAACTTTGCTGACCACGGGCATGATCATACAGGCAATGACAGGGGACTTGAGGGGCATCCTGTTCTTGGAACAAATTTTCGTATCAGTGAGCTTAATGCGGCAGTAGGGCTGGCTCAGTTGAGAAAACTTGATTTTATGCTGGAGAAGCAACGTGCAAATAAAAAAGTTCTAAAGGACACACTTTCTCAGCCGGATTTAAAATCGGCAAAAATAGCTTTCAGAAAAATTCCAGATGAAAAAGGAGATTCCGCAACATTTCTTTCTTTCTTAATGCCTGATGAATCAAAGGCCGGAAAGGTGGCGACAGATTTAGGCAAGGCCGGCGTTGATTCATGTTTTTACTGGTATGACAACAACTGGCATTATGTACGCAACTGGGATCATCTTAAAAAGCTTAAATCTTCAGCAATGCTGCCTGTCAAGCTGCTTGATTACTGTCCTGATTATGGAAAGGTAAATCTTCCTCAATCCGACGATATAATGGGCAGGACGATATCAATGCTGATAAAGCTGTCATGGAGCAAGGAGGAGCTGACGCAACGGATAGAGAAAATTGTTGATGTTATAAAAAAAATAGGTTGAAGGTTGAAGGTTAAAGAGGATATCAGGTAGCTTCGGACTATCCACTTGAGTAGTTTCTGATCATGATCGAGGAGTAATATATGTTTAGAAATTTCAAAATGATTTCCTACATAATTTTCGGCAGGGGGTGTTTTAACCAGCTTGAATCTATTCTTGCTGAAAAACGCAGAGATAGTGATTCATTCATGGTTTTTCTTGTGGATGATGTTTTTGAATCCAGCAGTTTAATAAAAAGAATCCCCCTTGGAAGCAAGGATCATATTATATCAGTCAACGTGGATGATGAACCTAAAACAGTTTATGTTGATGAACTTGCAGACAAGGCAAGAAACTTTTCAAGTCGCTTGCCTGATGGAATTATCGGCATAGGCGGCGGGAGCACATTGGATCTTGCAAAGGCAGTATCTCTTATGCTGACTAATCCGGGTTCTTCTGCTGATTACCAGGGCTGGGATTTAATAAAAAATCCGGCTGTCTATCATGTTGGGATTCCTACAATCTCAGGGACTGGAGCCGAGGTTTCCCGTACAACTGTACTTACTGGTCCTGAGAAAAAACTCGGTATAAATTCAGACTATACCGTATTTGATCAGATAGTACTTGATCCTGAGTTAACTGCCGGGGTGTCGGCAGATCAGCATTTTTATACAGGCATGGATTGTTATATACATTGTGTGGAGTCTTTAACTGGAACCTATCATAACGCTTTCAGCAAGTCATATGGTGAAAAGGCACTTGATCTTTGCAGAGAAGTTTTTCTGGCCGGCGACGAGGATAGTGCAGACAAACTGATGATGGCCTCATATTTGGGAGGTATGAGCATAGCTTATTCACAAGTCGGAGTGTGCCATGCACTTTCATACGGTCTTTCATTTGTTCTTGGTATTCACCATGGAATCGGCAACTGCATAGTTTTTGATTATCTGGAGAAATTTTATCCGGAAGGAGTTCGTGAATTCCGCAGGATGATGGAAAAACAGGATATTAAAATGCCACAAAATATAATAGCTGGTATCGAAAGCTCAAAGCTGGAAAAAATGACGGATGTAGCTCTGATACTCGAGCCCTTATGGGAAAATGCTCTGGGACCTGAGTGGAAAAGGGTAATGACAAGAGATAGGATTAAGGAGTTATATCAACAGATGTGAGTGATAAATTAGCGCACCTTCGGTGCGAATATAAGTGCCTAAAGTGAGCTAAAGTATATTAAAGTGCCTAAAGTCGTGGTCGCCTTCGGCGTGCTAATTTATAACACTATACCAGAAGTCTTGTGCATTAATGACTTAAGAGACCTATATCAAATGGCAGAATTCCTTAACTTTAGGCATTTTAGGCACTTTAGCTCACTTTAGGCACTTTTTACTCATCTATACTATCGAGTTATTAGGAAAATATTAATGAAATATTTAAAGAAAATCAGCAGCATTGTTAAAGGAATAATCGGCTTTGTCCTTCCTTATCTTTTATCTGATGTCTATTTTGGAAGGAGCACCGCAGGTTTGCCGGACAACTCCATTGTTTTTTTCCCTTGCAGTGAAAATATCCTTTGTTGCGGTATTGCAGGGCTTGTTTCTTTTAAGAGAAAAGAAAAAAAAGCCGACCATATAAATATAGCATCCCTGAATGATATGGCCGTAAAGATCGGTGAAAAAGGATATTTGGACTGCGCTCAAAATAATAAATCTTTAATTAATAATTATTTGATTGATTATTTGGGTGGTCAGGAACTCATAGCTTCATTTCTGCATTCTGTGCAGTCTTTAAAGGCAGACGATTATTTTGCTGAATGTTTTGCCGGAAAAGATATCCAAAACAAACTTTCAAAATTATCTGACAATCTTAATGACATCATAAACAGGGAATCAAGATTGCTGTCTGATAATATGGGACGGCTTGACGCTGATATGGTTGATACAATGTCCTGCAGAATTGAAGATCTAAAGGATATTTCATGGTGCATTACCTCGGAATTCTTAGATAATATCGTCAAAGTCGGGGAGCTTTTTAACCGGGATTTTCAGCCCATTACTTCTTCCGCCTTAAAAATTGTAAAAAATATCAATTCAGTTTTAAACAGCATAGACAGTCTTGAGGTAAGAGGCCGTGATTCAGCCGGTATATCTCTTATGTTTATCCTTGAAAAAGCAGACTTTGAAAGATTTAAAGAAAAGCTGGGCAAAGCAGATAATATTGATCTTCTTGATCAGTTCAGGGTGCGGTCAAACCATGATGTGCTTGTTAATATGGGCATAGATGTCCATGAAACAAAAGATGAAAGCGGAGAAGAATGTGTTTGCATTGCCATTACCTCTAAGATTGCCGCTGAAATAGGAAGCCTTGGAGACAATATTAGTTTTTTGAGAAATCAGATAAAAAATGATCCGATTTTTCAAACACTTATCTCGTTTCCGCACAAATATCATACTGTTGGAGCCCATACTCGTTGGGCTTCAATCGGGGCTATTACTGAACCGAACTGTCATCCGGTTGATAATAAAGGGACCGGAAACATATCAGATAAAAGCGGAATAATTCATGTCTGTCTTAACGGAGATATCGACAATTACATTAAGCTTAACGAAGAATATGAAAGCAAAGGCAATCTTATACATAAGGACATTACAACCGATACAAAAATAATCCCGCTGCAAATTGAAAAATATATATTACAGGGGAATGATCTGGAAGAAGCATTCCGTCTGGCAGTCAATGATTTTGAAGGTTCACATGCCATATTTATGCATTCAGACCTTGCCCCCGGCAAACTTTTTCTTGCTCAGAAAGGCAGCGGTCAGGCTATCTTTATAGGACTATCTGAAGGTCATTATCTGCCAACCTCTGAAGTTTACGGTTTTGTCGAGCAGACTCCGTTCTATCTCAAGATGGACGGAGAAAAGGTTGTTGAAGGAAAGGATGGCAAAACTCAGGGACAAATCTTTGTGCTTAGCCAGGAATCCGGTGGAGCCCTCCAGGACATTAAAGCGATGTTTTATGACGGAACCCATATTGAAATTGGGGAAAAGGATATAAAACATACGCAGATAACATCAAGAGATATAGACCGTCAGAAGTTCCCACATTATTTCCTGAAAGAAATTTCCGAAGCCCCTGTTTCAGTGGAAAAAACTCTTCAGAATCGCTGGAAAATCAAGGAGGACGGGAAGCAGAGGTATGTATTAACACTTGATGAAAAAGTTTTTCCTATACCCATTCAACAAGCGTTTATAAACAATAAAATACGAAGGATTTATTTTGTCGGTCAGGGTACGGCCGGAATCGCTGCGCAAGTATGCGCAGATATTTTAAATTACTACATTGATGAGCCGTCTTTTACCGTCTGTTCACTTAAAGCATCAGAACTCAGCGGATTTAAACTTAATGAATATGATGACCACAACAGCATGGCAGATGCGCTTGTTATTGCTATTAGTCAGTCCGGCACGACAACGGATACAAATCGTACCATCGATATGGTTAAAGAACGAGGAGCCTACACCATTGCCATAGTCAACCGCAGGGATTCAGACATTACCTTTAAGGTTGACGGTGTTATGTACACAAGCAGCGGGCGTGATATTGAGATGTCGGTGGCTTCAACAAAGGCATTTTATTCTCAGATTATAGCGGGTGCTGTCTTGAGCCTTAAAATCGCAAGTTTGAAAGGTTTACGAAATGATGAGTTTATAACAGAAGAAATAAGACAGATGCAGGAAATTCCATCCCATATGAGAAAAGTTCTATCTATGAGAAAAGAGATAGAAAAATCTGCACAAAAGCTCGCTGCAACAAAAAATTACTGGGCAGCAGTCGGAAGCGGCCCAAATAAAGCTTCTGCAGATGAAATACGTATCAAGCTGAGCGAACTCTGCTACAAGACAATTTCCTCTGATTACATAGAGGACAAAAAACATATAGATTTATCATCCGAACCTCTTATAATTGTGTGTGCTGCCGGCACAAAGAGAAATGTTATAGGTGACATCATTAAGGATACAGCTATTTTTCAGGCACACAAGGCTACGCCTGTTGTTATAGCTGACGAGGGAGAGAGCGGATTTGATGCCTATGCAGAAGATGTCTTCCATGTTCCGGTTGTAAGCCAGCATTTTGCGCCCATCCTGAACACACTGGTCGGACATATATGGGGATACTATGCAGCCCTTGCCATTAATGAGGGGTCAAAATTTTTATATGCATTTCGTGAGGAATTACAAGAGACTATTGACAATTATGCTGATAGAGGTCTTGATGTTTACGAAATCGTACTTGAAAAATCGTTCAGAGAAAAAATTGCCGGTTTTTACAAAAAATTCAGATCAAAAAGAGTCGAAAAAAAATTCCCGGCTTCTATTGCCAAGGCTTCAGATTTGACTCTTCTTTTTAAATACCTGGCCGGAAGGCTGCCTGTGTCGGATTTTGAGATCGACTTTTACAAAAAGGGTACTGCACTTAACATGCTTAATACTCTGTTTGAATATATTGGAGAATCTATTAATTATATGTCTCGTCCTGTGGATGCAATAAAACACCAGGCCAAGACAGTTACTGTAGGTACAAGTCGTATAAGTGAAAAACTTGAGGGCCTCATTTTTAATGAGTTAGCAAAACACAATTTAGGTGTTTCACAGCTTATAAACAGAAATATTGTTGTTCTTAAAAATCTTCAGAAAATTATTTCACATATCGAGGGGTTAACTTTATACAGAATAGGCAATCTTAACCTCCTTGGTGAACCGACAGATGAGTCAACAATAGAGGTTTTAGAGAAAGAGGGTTCTTTAAAACCCATTCCATCAAGAGTTGAAAAGGATAACATACTTAAGGGTACTAAAAGGATAATTGTTCGACATGGGAATGTATATATCGGCAAAGGTCGTAAAGATAACCGAAGTATTCTTGTTATTCCAATAATCTCTGATTCTCCTGAAATGCCGAATATGATAGAATATCTTCTTTTATTGAATATTACATTTAAAAAAGAAGTCTCCCTTGCAGTTAGGATAAAAGCGCTTGGCGGCAAGTATGAGCATATAAAGAATATTGTTCAAGAAAACAGCATTGCCTGGGACGATAATTATTTTGAATCTGTTGAGATAGAGGAACTTTTCGGCAGGTCTGCTGAGAAGATAGGGGAATTTATAGTATCCCTTCAAGGGTAACGGTTCACGGTTTGTGGGTTCCCACGCTGGAGCATGGGAACCAGGCAAGGAGACAACTAACATGTCGTCAGAAAATTTTCCACGAAAGGCCGAAAAATTTGAGATTCAAGCTTACAAGAAGCCAAAGGATTTGATAAACATTAAAAAAACACATATTTCTTACTCTGGATCACCTCAAAAGCATCAGTATGATCCTGATAAGATTATTCTGGTGCCCGACCCATACAGTTCCGATGCTTTTTACTATGAATTTAAAATTGAGGATATTTCCTATGTAGAAGAACTTCCCAGCCTTGTAAGCATGGAAGGTGAAACCGTTACAATGTCCAGAATCTGGATAAAAAAAATGAGCGTAGGAATAAAGAGCTTTCCTTTTATTGTTGAGGATACCACGAGACTATAAATTATTTATGCAACTTCTCAAAAAGTTCTGGTGAATTACGCGATACGATGACGAGCCCACTGATAATAAAATATCTGGAACTCACATCTAAGTGAGCCTAAAAAAAAACAGTAGCCAACCCTTTTAATGCGTATTGATTAAACAGCAGATCATATATTTTAAGTATGAATTATCTCTTATACGCTGTTTTTTCTTAAAGCTCACTAAAATGTTCAAACAGCCAGCTTTTTTATATTTTATTATCAGCAGGCTCGTTTATGTATTTATTGAGAAGTAGCTTGTTTATGAGAAATGTAGGTTGGGCATTAAATAATGAAACCTGTGATTGCAATAGTTGGTTGCGGAAGAGTCGGAACCGCTCTTGCTAAATTTTTATCAGAAGCCGGCTATGGAATTTCCGGCCTTGCAAGCAAAAGCTTTTCATCCGCAAAAAGACTTGCAGACTTAACAGGAGCCGGGCGTTTCACTACCATACCCTGGGAAATAACAAAAAAAGCAGATATTGTTTTTTTAACAACACCGGACAGCGAAATATCTGATACATGCAGCAATATTGCATTTAATGAGGGCTTCAAAAGAGATTCCGTGGTCTTGCATTGCAGCGGAGCACTTCCATCAACGATTTTATCATCGGCAAAAAGCTGTGGCGCTTTTATCGGGTCAATGCATCCCATGCAGAGCTTTGCCCTGAATGAAGTGAATGAAAGCCCTTTTCACGGAATCATATTTGCTGTGGAAGGTGATGCTCAAGCTTTACATATAGCAATAAAAATTGCGGTTGATCTTGGCGCAGATTGTATTTCAATAAACACGGAAGATAAAACCCTTTATCATGCTGCCGCCGTGGTTGCATCAAACTACCTTGTAACCCTTCTTTCTCTTGCTTTCAGGCTTATTGAACATGCAGGCATATCCGGCAGTGACACCTGGAAGGTCTTAAAACCTTTAATTAAAGGTACGCTTTCGAATATAGAAAAGGCCGGAATTCCAGCAGCGCTGACAGGTCCTGTAGCCAGAGGAGATATTAAAACCGTGGAGAGACATATAAAGGCAATAGGGGAAAAATCACCTGAATTGCTTGATCTTTATAATACTCTTGGTTTTCATACAATAGGCATTGCAAAATCAAAAGGCACTCTTTCAAAAAAATCTGCTGATATCCTAAAGAAAATAACAAACAGAAAAGACAGAAAAGATAGTGCCTAAAATGCCTAAAGTATATTAAAGTGCCTAAAGTTAAGGAATTCTGTCACTTTATATTCCTTCGGTAGTCAATGCGCAAAAGAGGAGTAACTCCTACAACTCCGTATTATCAATTAGCACGCCAAAGGCGTACCACAACTTTAGGCACTTTAGGCATTTTAACATACTTTAGGCACTTCTTTTTAACTTTAGCTCACTTTAGGCACTTAATTTCAGGAGGCTGTTGTGAAATTTATTTCATTTGGTGATATTCATGATCATGCGGAAAATGTACAAAAAATAGATGGAATCTCAGATGCGGACTTTGTTGTTATTACCGGAGATTTAACAAACTACGGCGGGATTAAAAAGGCCAGAAATATTATAGACTTTATATCGCGTTATAATCCCGCTATCTATGCCCAGTTCGGCAACATGGACCTTGAAGAAGTGAATAATTACTTTGATGAAATCGGAATCAATCTTCACAGCAAAGGCATTATTATCGAAGATGTAGGAATTTTCGGTGTTGGAGGTTCCAATTCTACGCCATTCAACACCCCAAGTGAATACAGCGAAGAACAAATAGAAGAATTTATTTATAAAGGATATGAGAGCATAAAGAACCTCCCAATAAAAATTATGGTCTCTCATACTCCTCCACATAACACCGCCCTGGATATTGTTGGCGAGGGAATTCATGTTGGAAGTACGGCTGTTAGAAAATTTATAGAAAAATATCAGCCTCAGCTTTGTCTTACAGGGCATATTCATGAAGCAGTCGGAAAGGATAAAATAGGCAGCACCATTATTGCAAACCCAGGCATGTTAAGTGATGGCGGTTACACGGAGATCGTTAAGAACGGGGAGAGCCTTGAAGTGGCATTGAAAAAAATTTAACTGCCCGGGCAATTTTACATAAATTTGCAAATTCAAGAAAGGAGAAGGTCTAATGAACATCGCTATTTTAAGTTGTAAAAACATCAAGGATGAAACATGTATCGGATGACACCGTTGTTTAATGGCTTTTGATAAGAAGGAAGGAGAATTTGAGAGATACAAGGGTACTGATGCCAAGTTAAGAGGTCTGGTCCACTGTGGGGGGTGCCCTGGAACTTCACCGGTTCTTCGACTGGTTATGCTGAAAACATGGATGGCTCCCCTTGGAGAGACTATTGATGCAATTCATATAGGGACCTGTCTTCTCGACAACTGTCCTTACTTAGATACTATCATGAAAAAAGTGAAGGCAAAAGCAGGCGTGGATGTTATTGAAGGAAGCCATCCGTACAAACCGGTCAAGGTGTTTGGTGACTGAGAAAATATGTAATTGTTCACAGAGAGTCGGGGTTTTGAAAATATATTCGCTTCAGGCCACCTTTGCCCGATCTCAAACCTATGCGCCTACTTGGGGAAGTTATTTCGTCCCCGTTCCCAAGCAAAATATTTTGCTAAAATCCTAAAAAATCGTTGTTTTTTATGGACTATTTGGTATCTTAAACAATACTTGTTGTTAATAGCTTTTTTTACCAAAAGTATTTGAAAATAACATAGTTTCAAAATTCCGTGTTATAATCCTTAAAAATAAAAAAAGGATTGGAGGGATGTTTTATGCCATTTGCAGAAAAACTTTCAAAACTCAGAAAAGAAAAAGGGTTTACACAACAAGGACTAGCCCAAAAAATCGGTGTAGGGATTTCTCAAATGAAGCGATATGAAGGAGGAAAATCTTCACCTACTTTGGCAATTATAAAAAATATTGCAAAAACACTTGGCGTTTCATCAGATGAACTGATTTTTGATAAGAGTGAAAGTGTAGCCTCATCTAAAATATTTGACCGGAAGCTGTTGGAGCAGTTTGGATTAATTTCAATGATGCGCCCCCATGAACAATTTGCAATAAAAACTGTTCTTGAAGGTATGATTGTAAAAAGCAAACTTGATGAGGTTATGCCCTATCGAAAAGACACAACCTGGTCAAAAGAAATGGAAAAGGTAATTTCGGAGCTTAGGAAAGGGGCTGAAGAATATGCTGATGAGGAAATAGATGAGATAGTGGATGAAGCCGTCAAAGCCGTTAGAGCAGAAGAAAGTTACGGAGAAGATAAAATTGAGGCGTAGGCTAAGGACGGTAATCGATACCAACCTTTTTATAAGCGGCCTTTTTGGAAAAGATACTGTATCTGCCAGACTTCAGAAACATTGGATCAATCTTGATTTTGTACTGGTTACCTCCATCGATATCATAAAAGAAATCAACAGGGTTTTTCATTATCCGAGAATACAGCAACGATTTAACTTACAAGAAGAAACCCTGAAAAGGTTTTTCCGGCTAATATTCAGAAAAGCGATAATTACTAAAGACAGATACAAAACGGACAGAATAACCGACGATCCGACTGATAACAAATTTCTTGCCTGTGCTCTGGAAGGAAGAGCGGATTATATTGTTTCAAGAGATCCTCACCTGAGAAACCTCAAGCATTATCATGGCATTCAGATTATTGATGCAAGTACGTTTGTAAGCAAGATCGCAGACGAATAAAATAAGGAAGCCGCTTATTTATCTTAAAGCCCTGCTTGTCATGCTCCCTGCATCTTCTTACATAATCTGAACTTAATTATCAGACTCTGCTTAATTTTATTTTTAAAAGGATGCAGAGTCAGTGATAATTCAGATTATATAATCAGATCGCAACCAGCACACCAGGCAGGGCTAACGAAAATAAGGTAAGCGGCTGCTGATTTGATGATCGTATCCCACCCGGCCGCCCTTAAAAAAGGCGGTTAAAGAAAAAATAGTAACGATAAACTCACTACTGCCTTGTGTTTATAACAATTACAAGAAATTCAATCTTTCAACAGTAAACCAATCCGCAAACTGATGTAAAAAGTTGCAAAAGAAGTAATCAATACATCAAGGATGTCTCGTATTTTCCAATAAGGATTGGATCATTTTTTTAGTAACAAAAAAGAAAAAGCAGCTAAGGAAGGATCTCTCTAACTGCCCGTCAATCAAATAGTTACCAGAAAAGTTGGTTCAAGCTATAATCACTGATCAAGACCCGACCCCATTTTTTTGAAGCTGTGATGCATAGTTGGGGAAGTTATTTCGTCCACGTTCCTAATCAGGTTCAACATGTCAAGCATTTTTTAGGGTTGACTATCACCTGTTGATGCTCAATAATTATCATTAATGGACTTGATTTTTAATATTTAATATTTTTAGGTGATAAAATGGCTATTGGTGATAAAATTCTTACTTTAAGAAAAGAAAAAGGATGGAGTCAGCAGCAATTGGCAAAAAAAATCGGAACTAGTGGCCCGATTATTTGAAGATATGAAAGGGGAGAAATGATGCCATCTGTAGAGGTAGCAAAAAAATTAGCATACACCTTCGGTATTACTCTGGATTATCTGGTTGATGATACGGGCAAAATAATAGAAATAAAAGACAAGGTAATGCTTGAACGGCTGATAGAACTTGAAGGATTGGAACAGGGTGAAAAGAAAACAATTGTGAATGTGATCGATAGTCTGTTAAGGGATGCTAAAGCCAGGCAAACCTATGCCACACAATCGTAATAGTTCGTGAGTCAGTTATTAAAAGGGAAGCCCATGAATACACCACGACAAGATATAATATCAACCAATCAACAGGAAAGAATCCTCATCCATAGAATTCGCAGCCTATCACCGGATAAAATTACTGAAGTGGTAGATTTTGTGGATTTTTTGACTCATAAAAATCGTGACCGCCATCTTCTTCAAGCAAGCAACAAGCTGGCCGAGGATGTGTTCAGAAAAGTCTGGGATAACCCCGAGGATGACGAATATGACAAGTTATAGCTTCGGTGATATCGTCCTGGTTCCCTTCCCCTTTACCGATCAAGTCATTACAAAAAAACGCCCTGCCGTCATCATCAGCTCAAGAGCATATAACCGGCAACGCCCGGACATCATCCTCATGGCTGTAACCAGCCAGATGCAATCTGCGAATTATTTTGGGGATATGACGATCAGCCAGTGGCAACAAGCTGGTCTCCTTAAAGCATCAGTAATAAAGCCAATTTTTACGACAGTAGAGAAAGGACTTGTATTAAAGAAGCTCGGAAGCATAAGCGATAATGATCGTAAAGAGCTTAAGAAGGCCATACAATCTATCATAGGAGAATAACCATTGCTAAAAAAACAAAACGGAAGCCGCTTGTCTGTTTTAAGGTAAGTGGCTGGCTTATCTTATGTCCTCCCGCCAACTCAACAAGGATAGAGACAATTTTATAGCAATTAAAAAACATAAGGCAGTACGCTATGCCCGCTACTGCCTTATGTTTATGATAGTTATTTACTTACTCAAGTTTAGTAGTTGAACGAAAGCCACCCCGAAAGCCAAACTGAAAAAATGGAGAGAAGGGAGCGAATAGCCGTACACTTTCATTAACCCATGATACAGTTATAAGATGAGGATGTAATTGATGCCAAGTCAGCTAGCGCATACGCTTCGCGAATATCTTCAACAGAAAGATCAGGATCTTGCAGAAATTGCCAACAATCTGTGGAGAATATCTCGCCCGATTCACGAGCGGCAGAACCGCCCTGACAGCAATGAGAACGGTTTTGTTCATATCCAGGCAGTTGAAGATAATATTTGGCGTTTGCTGCAGACAACTACGCTTCTAAACAAGGCCAACAACCTTGGGGATTTTATGCCTTTTGAGCTGTTTCTCTTTTCTTGCGCCGCATGTTGTCATGATTTTGACAAGGCCCTGGAAAACGCTTTACCTGAAGGGTTTAAGCATGGAGAAGGGTCAGGCGATTTTGTTGAAAAAAATATGAACATACTTGGCCTGACCCGACCCCAGGCCAATGCAATCAGCAGCGTAATCAGCATCCATAATCTGAATCCGGATGAATTTCAGGAAGAACTCAGTCTACTCAAAACAAATCAGGCATCTCCTGTCGGGTCATATAACCTCCAGCGCCTGGCCGTGCTTTTAAAGGCGGCTGATATTCTGCACTGCGATAATTCAAGAATTTCAGGCCTTGGAATAGACCCGGATAAATTGGAGGGACTGAACAAAAAAAAACACCTTTGCAGGTATTGCACGGACGGTTGGGTCACTAACGGAACTCGCATCCTTATCCAGGCATCTCCACACACAGATGAAGAAATTGAGGGGGTCAGCGAGTGCCTCGGATATATGAAAAATTCTGAATGGCCCGCGGTTTCGGATGGTCTGGAACGTTACAATTTCCCATATCAGCTTAGAATGGAACATGATGTCACAGCGCAAGGCGGCCTCAAGCAAGACGAGAAGGAGCTGCTGAGCAGATACCTCAAAGACGTCATAGCAGCGACTTATCGAATTGATATTCAAGGGATCTACTCAATGTCGGGAGCGGGCCACAAGTCGATCTATTTTCCCATTGAACAGCACTATACTCCGCTTAAGACCATGAGTAATCCAGCACATCTTGAAAAAGAGGTTGGCATGATCAGAGAGGATGTGCGCTCAGCCGAGCGTGTGCCCTTGACTGATTTGCTTTCCTCTTACCGGCGTTTGTTGATTATCGGCGAGCCGGGCGGAGGGAAAACCACCTTTTTGCGGCTTATTGCCTGTGTTCTGGCAAAGGACGCGCTTGAACAGGGCGAACCTGTTAGAAAACTTCATCTCGGCCTTTCATTGGATCAGCCCCCGCCCATACCGATCCTTATCAGGCTTTCTGCCCTGGCCGGAACCTTGAAAAAAGGGTGTCCCGCGATCAACGGCGCCGGGGCGTGGCGTGTGCTTTTGCAGACCATGGAAGAGTTGTTAGGCAAAGAAAACAGCTCGTTGCTGAAAAAGCTGCTTGATAAGGGAAGCTGTATAGTGCTTCTTGACGGACTGGATGAGGAGCCTGATCAAAATATCAGAAAACAGATGAAGGATGTGACAAATGCCGTTCTTCATCATTGGGAGGATAATCTCTTTGTTCTCAGTTCCAGACCGTTTGGTTACCATGCTGTTGCGGCTTTGGAAAAAATGGCGACTGCCCATATAGATTCCTTTGGAAGGGGTGAGATACTGGAATTTTTGAACCGGTGGGCAAATGCCCTGTTTCCTGATGAAGAGAAGAGGAACCGCGAGGCATATCTTCCGGAATTGGAATCTGCAGTCCTGAATATGCCCCGGATTCGCCGGATGGCCAAAAATCCCGTGATGCTGACCTGCCTGTGCGTGGTTCACTGGAATGAGAGAAAGTTGCCTGAGGGCAAAGCCGATCTTTTGGCCGCTGTTTTGAGGTGGTTGCTCAATGCAAAAGAGGAAAAACGCAGAGACAGGGGCTATTCTAATACATTTGCCGAGGAGTGTTTCAAGACGCTTGCATGGGCCATGACCAGCCACAAAGATGGCAAACAGGTCAGGGCTGATCTCACGTGGGCTGCGGAACAGCTTGCTGTCCCGTTTTTAGATGAACTTGGAATACAGCAGAACCGTTTGCGGAAAAAAGGAATACTTTTTCTGGAAGCCGAGATGCTTGACAGCGGCATTATTGAACAGGCCGGGTCAGGGGATATTCGATTCTGGCATTATACCTTTCAGGAGCATTACACAGCCCGCGTTCTGGCAGAATTGAGTGATGCATATGGACTTGATGGATGGTGGCATGCTGTCAAACCTCATCTGGATGACCGGCAATGGGACGAGGTGCTTGATCATTTTGCCGGATGTTTGGCCCGGACCGGACGCAGGCGGTTGAATCTTCTTGTGGAGCGGGTACTAGGTACAGCGGGCGGAAGTATGACTTCCCTTGCCCGAGCAGTCGGCGTGCTCGGCAGGATCTTGCGCATCCTGACTGTTTACGACTATCAGCCGCCTGCAAGGCTTGGCTGGGAAGAGGCCAGGGGCCGGGTAATGGATATTTTCATTCTGGAGGGCGCTTCCCAAGTTCCAATCGACCAGCGTATAGCCGCAGCCGAGGCCTTGGGTCAGGCAGGTGATCCGCGGATTGACCCGCTTGCACCTGAGATGCTTCCTATTCCGGGAATGGAGGGAGTTCTTCTGGGCAGGTATCCAGTGACCGTTGCGGAATATAAATGCTTTATTGAAAACAACGGGTACAGAAACCGTCAATACTGGGAAGAAGAATGCTGGAACACGAGAAATGAGAGAGGCTGGGCCGAACCAAAAGACTGGGATGAACAGCTTGAGCATCAAAACCGGCCTGTGACCGGAGTTTCCTGGTACGAGGCTGCAGCCTACTGCAAGTGGCTGACCGCTCGGACCAATCTTTCCTATCGTCTGCCAAGAGAAAAGGAATGGGAAAAGGCGGCTGCAAACCCCAATGGTGAATATCCTTGGGGAGATGCTGAGCCAAATCCAGAACTGTTGAATTTTGATGAAAATGTCGGCGTCCCGACCCCGGTGGGTATTTATCCGGCTGGAGCAGCGCCTGGCGGTCATCTTGATATGTCAGGAAACGTCTGGGAGTGGAATTGGGATTTGTATGAAGAAGAAGGCTTTCTCCGGGTGATCCGCGGCAGCGCTTGGAAGGGCTTCCACGACTGCCGGTCGGCAATTCGTTACGACCACCCGCCTGGCCTCAGGGACTACAGCCTTGGCTTTCGCCTCTCCAGGTCTGTTTCCATTGGCCCTTGAGCCCTTGGATCCTTGGCATTCGGCCCGCAGCGGAGAGAAGGGAGCCGAGTAGCCGCCAAAGCGGAGCAGGCGGCGTATGAGCGACCGAATCGTAGCGCGGAGGGTCCCAATTTTCAAGGCGAGGAGCAGAATTGGACGTTCTCAACTTACCCTAATGTAAGAAGACGCATTATGCATAGGCGGTGTCCACTAAATTCAGTATGAACGAATTTCATTGCAGGAGCTGTAACAGCCGATGTATCAATGCCAAGAAATTTCTTGGAATATCAAATAGATATCTCCAACCCTATCCTTTACTTCCGATTTGACGTTGACCTTTATCATCAAACCCACAGATAACATAAAATAATGCCTGCTATAATACCAGTGATACCCTCAATAATTAACAATGTACCTGAAAATTCAGAATCTTAAACCGCCTTCTATTCTATCTACTAACTACTTATTCAAAGATTGTTACCGCAATGAGAACACTTTTGTGGAAATCTGCGAAATAAATTAACAGGCCTTTTCCCACAATGAGGACACTTCACCAAGATACTTTCCAGTAAATCGAGAAAAAATATCAAGCCTACAACATAAAAAATTGAATTTCTCCATAACGCCGCTGAGGTTATGATTAAAACGAATGCTCCAAAATATAAAAAAAATTCGAATTGCTTCCTAAGCTTGATATAATTCTCCATCTATTCTCCATTCATTTACAGGGAGCCTGGGCATTTGATGAAAACAAAGCATCTCCCACAAGATTCACTGGTGCACCGATTTGACCGCCCACAACTCCTAAAGTCGTCCCTTGTAATCCCGCTCCACTTAAAGCGAGTCCACCAGCAGATGTTGCAAAACCACTGAAAAGGGCCGCCCCTAGATTCACATCACCATTCATGACTTTTTGCATAGCTGCATTAGTTGCCGTTGCTACTGAACTAGCAGCCAAAAATCCTATGCCTGTGCTTGCTAATCCCACAGAAACTGCAGAAGTTACACCAGAAATTGCAGCAGATTTGACAGCATCCGTAAAAGATGACCCCTTGGCAAGTTTAGCGACAAAGGTTATTCCGCCAACAATTCCCCCAGCAATACCTCCTGCCAGAACTGATTGTAAAAATTGTCCATCGGGATCTATAAAATTAACCGGATCATTTAGGCAATACCCATAAAGATCAGTATCCCCTCCGGCAAAGCCTATAGGATCCTTTGCCGTCCATCTGGCTGTATCCGGGTCGTAGTCTCTGTAGCCAAACCTGACCAGCCCTGTGTCTCGGTCGTGCAGGCCACCTGCAAAGCCGAAGGGAATGGCAAATGATGGATTCGTGTCTTGGATTATATTGCCGAATGAATCGTACTTTATTTTTTTTAGCACATTTGCTGCGCTGTCTGCAATAATTTTCAACGAACCCACCTGGTCGTAGGTGAGGTAATACGTGGAGCCGTCTTTTGTCATACCAATGGGCATCCTGGCATCTGCATACTCAAACCGCATGATGAGGTTGTCGCTGCCGTCAAAGACCGCAAGGAGCCTGGTCAGGTCCTGCCAGAGATATTTCTCGGTTGTCACGCCATTGACTTTCTTTGCTATCCTCCTTCCCAATGGGTCATGGACATAGTTGATGAGCGTGCCGTCCGGCAAGGTCACTCCAAGAAGTTCCCAGCGGGATGAGTAGTCATAGCTTGTGACATCTGTCACTTCGGTTTTAGTGGTTAGGAAGCCGTCTGCATTGTATTTGTAGCTGGCGCTGCCAGCGGTGAGCAGACAATCCTCATCGGAATAGACATAGTCTCTTTGTGAAATACCCCTCAGTACGTTGTTTTCATAGATCCGGGTTCCGACCGCGTTATATGCGTATTCTTCGACTACGACTCCATCTCTAATCACGGTGAGAAGCCGTCCCATGGCGTCATAAGTGTAGGCATAATCGGACGTAACCCCTTCAACTGTCTCGGCCCTGGCCGTGATCCTGCCTGCATTGTCACGGGTCAGGTTGCAGGAGGTGAGGGTTGTGCCGCTTATGGAAAATCTCTGATCATTGATTTCTCCATAGCCGTTGAAGCTGCGAGTCAGGCTCAGTGACCCATCGGTGACGGCCTCGGGCAGACCATTTCCGGAATTGCGGGCAATAGTAAAGTTGCCGGCGCCGGATAAAAGGCCGTCATTATCATAGGTGTAGATGTGGCTCTTGCCGGCATAAGTAACGTCCTGGACGTTGAAGTCATCGTTGTAGCTGTAGACAAGGGATTGATTCAGAGTCCCAGTCAGGGTCTCAGAGGTGACAAGCTTTCCGTCATATTCATATGTGATCGTGTCTGTTCCATTGGTAATTGAGCCCAGCTTTGTGCCGCAAAGATAGCTCAGATCAATATTTCCCTCCGGTGTCTGGATCTGTACAAGTCTGGTCTTGTTATATATATTGTTGATCTGGCTGCCTGACGGGAAGTTGGTCCGGATCAGACGCCTGTCTTTGTCGTACACATAGCTGTAACTATCGCTCAGAGGTGTCCGGTATGAGTTTTTGAGATTGACTGTGTTGTAGCCAAAGCCGTGATTGATGTCCGAAGGATTGGTGATCAGAGACATGTTGCCGTTTTGGTCGTACGTAAAGCCCACAGTTGTGCTGTCCGGCCGGTTGATCGCGGTCATGCGGCCTATGGCATCGTAGGAGTAGGTGGTAGTGTGATCTTCAGGATCGGTAATGGATTCAAGGAATCCGTGCGCATTATAGGCAAACGTGGTTGCCCTTGTATTGGCACTTGTGGACGTCAACCGTCCCCTCGCATCATAGCCAGAGGTTGTGTCATAAAAGCCAGGGATGGTCACGCTTTTGGTCAAAAGGGTGTCAGGATCGTACAGCGTGGTTACAGTCCTGCCTTGAGGGGAGGTGACGGTCTTTCGGGCTTGGAAGACATCGTGTGAAAGAGTGGTTGTTTTGCCATTGACAGTCACTGTTTCGGTGATCAGATCCGGGATATCGTCTGCGTTTGTATCCTGATACGTCTTTTCTCTAAGCGTAACTTTCTCCAAGGCTGAGGGCGTGCTTTCAGTGATTTCCTTAAGATACTTGAACTTGTATTCCGAATCGATCCCATATTCAAAGATCATGTCCATTCCGCAGGACAAGGACTTGGTTGTGGTCAGGCCCTCGGATGATTGACTAAACAGGGTCTCTGCGCCTGTGGGATCGGTGATTGTTGAGGTGTAGGCGCCGGTGGAATACGTATGGTCGAGGTAGGAAGTCAGGTTGCCTTCGCCGGTTAGTTTCTGATATAGAATATCGCCGTTTTCCTGCACAGATCGTGCGAATTGCCAGTGCCCTTCTTCACCGTCCGTTGCGTTTGTCAACCGGCCCGAAGCATCAAACTCGTGTTCAAAGCCATTTGCCTCGGGCTCTATCTTGGCCGTCATCAGGCCGTCCAAAGTGTATTTAAAGCTGTAAAAGCTGTTGTCCGGGTAAGTAATGCGAGTCAGGTGGTTGTTTGAGTCTATGGTCAAACCGGTTGTGATGCCGTCAGGGGAGATAATGGCAATGGGCATACCGCTCCCGTCTCTGTCAACGGTGATCCGGTTGGCAAAGCGGTCGGTTATGGAAAGCAAATTATTGTCATCGTCATAGCTGAATTCATACAGGACTGTGCCTGTATCAAGATCAATGGTCTGCTTGTGGAGGCCGGCGCTGCTCATAATATGCCCCAGACCATTTGCTTCTGCAAAAGGGATATCTCCGGCAGTCATGGTGCTGGCAAAGGTGGAGGGGAGACCCAGTTTCCGGATACAGTGATTGTACATATCTGCGACGTATATGTTGCCTGATGCGTCTACTGCCACGCCGCACGGCCGACTCAATTTGGCCTGGACAGCAGGGCCACCGTCGCCGCTGTAATCCTGTGTTCCATCGCCTGCCACGGTTCTGATGATGCCGCTCGTATCCAGTTTCCGGATACAGTGATTCCACGCATCTGCGATGTATATGTTGCCTGATGCGTCTACTGCCACGCCGTACGGCCAATCCAGCTTGGCCCGGGCAGCAGGGCCGCCGTCGCCGCTGTAACCATGTGTTCCATCACCTGCCACGGTTGTGATGATGCCGCTCGTATCCACTTTCCGGATGCGGTAATTGTGCGAATCTGCGATGTACAGGTTGCCCGATCCATCTGCTGCTACGCCGAACGGATAATCCATCTTGGCCTGAACAGCAGGACCACCGTCGCCGCTGTAATCCTCCGTTCCATCGCCTGCCACGGTTGTGATGATGCCGCTCGTATCCACTTTCCGGATACAGTGATTGTACGAATCTGCGATGTATATGCTGCCCGATGCGTCTACTGCCACGCCGTTCGGATGATCCAGCCTGGCCTGAACAGCAGGACCACCGTCGCCGCTGTAATCCTCCGTTCCATCGCCTGCCACGGTTTCGATAATGTGGGCATTATTTCTGTTTGTTGTGCCGTTTCCCTTGTTAAGGACGGAGACGTCCACAGGGTTCACATGATGGTGAGCAGACAGGGTCCAGCCTTCGGCAATGCTGCTGATTCTTGCTCCAACAAGTAAAGTATCGCGCTTCCAGGAGGTCACCTCCTGCCTGGCACGTATCCATGTTGCATCACTGCCTGCCTGGGCAAATGCCATCTCAAAATTTCCCGGCGACAAATAGACCGCATCATAGACAAATCCTACCTTGATATGAGCTGTAGCAGAACCGCTGACCGGTCTGCCGAGGTGGTCGAGGCCGTCCCATTCAAATGCCGCCTTCCGGTTGGGCAGGGGTTCAAGGATTTGTTCCAGGATTCGGCCTGCCAGCTTGACATTGACAATTATTCTCTTTAGGCTTGCAGGGACTTGGTCCCCGGATGCCGGCACGTTTATGACGGTCTTGTAGCCTTGTACACGGTTGCTGGCATAATGCAGGGTCATGTCGGTGCCGGGGATGGAAATGTCTTCGTGGAAAATACGACTTCTTTCTTCCACGAAAGAGGCTATGTTGCCAGTCTTGCAATCCTTTTCTTCATCTTTTTGCTGGTCGGCATCGGGTTCGCCTTCGGGATTCGGAGAAACGGCATCATCAGGAGGGCCAAATGGCCAGTTGCAATCCCAGGGGGTGAAATGGGTCACAGCAACCCGCCAGAACGTGGATTCTGGGGCATATCTCTCGCTATCACCCAGCCCTTTTACTTCATCGCTGAACAATCCATTGTTGTTGAGGTCGTTGGGCTGACCATTGCCGTCCGCATCCAGGGCATCCACGATCCCGTTGCTGTCCGTATCGAGCAGCCGAACCACTACGCCGTTGTCAGAGGGCACCCAGACACCACGATCCCGATCGTAGTAGCCCACGGGAACAGCACTTCCCACATCAAATCCCAGGAAATTGTCGACCCAGGTGATGACTGGTTTGTCAAACCTCACTCTCTGTGCGCCATCCACGCTGAGTTCAACGCAATAGGTATATGCAGAGTTGGGGGGAAGTTTTGCCGGCATGGACTCGGACGTGGTAAACTCGGTTGCCCGGGTGGTGATAGTGGCAAGCTCCTGAATATCATTGCCCTGTTCATCTATTAGATATGCCCGGTTGTCACCGGTAAAGACCATTGTGCAGGAGCGGCTGCCAAACTCATCGGCTACTTCTGTGCTCTGGTGAGCAACTACCGTGTTCGGGTTTCCGTCAAAGGTGACGGTGGTGGCTGCGGGGTCTTCAGCGATCATTTGAATCGTCTCTGCAATGGCAACCTCATTCCAGGGGACATAGACCTGCCGCTGGGCAGTGAACAGGCTCTCTTTTTGGTAGACAACCGTGATAGTTCCTCCACCTTCTACTGGAATAGAAAACCGGCCTTCAGTATTTGTTTCGGCAGTTCCATACTCGGGGTGGCCGTGGATGGTGAGAGAAACATCTGATATGGGAGAACCTGCCAGGTCGTGAACCAGGCCGGTTATCACAGAAAACCGCTTGGTGTCGTATGATTCAAGGGTGGCATCAGGCGGGATCAGATCCTCATATTGTTCGCCAAAGGAGCCTTCCGGTTGGGGCTTTGGATTGCCCATCACAGTGACCACGGCCTGAGCGCTTGCGGAGCCGGCAACACCGATAACAGAGATGGTATATGTGGTGGTATGGTCGGGATAAACAATGATCGATCCGTTTACAGGCACAACACCGATACCGTTGTCAATGTGAGCGCTCTGGCTATTGGCCGAGGTCCATGACAGGCTGGATGATCCTCCTTGTTCAATAGTTGTCGGTGCGGCGCTGATGCTCACAGGAGAGGGATCGTTCACATTGATGGTAACACTGTCTGTGGCTGTCCCCCCCGGACCTGCAACCCTAATTGTGTAACTCGTGGTCGCCGCAGGTGAAACCGTTGTCGAGCCGTTTACGGAAACAGCACCGATTCCATTATCAATGACAGCGGAATCCGCATGGGCCGAACTCCAAGAGAGAAGAACCGTCTCACCGGCCACAATACTTGTTTGATCTGCAAAAATACTTGCACTCGGAGCGGGATGGATCACTGTGACTGTGGTGCTTGCAGTGGCCGTGCCTCCGGGCCCAGTGGCCGTGATCGTATATGTGGTGGTCTGAGCCGGCGAAAGCGCGATCGATCCATCTGCTGCCACACTGCCGACTCCGGGTTCAATGTCACAGGAATCAGCATCTGTAGAACTCCAGGAAAGGGTTGTCGATTCACCAAGCTGGATTGTTTCAGGATCAGCGGCAACAGAGAGACTTGGAGGCTTTGCTTCGGGGGTTGAGTTATCGTTCTCCCCGCAGGAAGCGACGATGAAGAGGCTTGTAAATAAAAGAAAACTGATCAAAACACGTTTTTTTATGATATTGCCTTCCTTGCCACATCAAGATCTTGGCACATTTCTTCGCAAAAAATCGCTCAACCTAGGCTTGGTCAAAAATAAGTTGGTAGAATTTGGGATGCAAAAATGCCAAGTTATTTTTGACCAAGCCCTTAAGTATTACAAAAATTTTTCTATTTTGGATTTTTCACTGAGTTTTTGTATGTATATTTTGACTTCCTGATTTGTTTTTTCCTGTTTCAAATGCTGAGCAAGGTCTTTTTTTACATTTTCATAAGCAATTGTCTTTTCAGGCTTTTTATCTACAACTTTGATGATATGATATCCAAACTGAGTTTCTACAATATCGCTTACCTCTTCAGTTTTTAATGCAAAGGCTGCATCTTCAAAAGGTTTTACCATTTGACCTCGCTGAAAGTAGCCCAAATCTCCGCCTTTATTTTTACTGGGGCCTTCTGAAAATTCTTTAGCAAGTGTAGCAAAATCTTCGCCTTTATTAAGCTTTTGTTGAATATTTTTAATTTTTTCTTTTGCTTCAGACTTCTTTATTTCATCTACGCCCGGCTCAACTTTTATCAAAATATGACTCGCTTTTATCTGTTCGGGCTGTTTGAAAAGGTCGGGATTGGTATCATAAAAGGCCTTGCTTTCTTCATCTGAAATTTTAATCTTATCAGCAATCTGAGTTTCAATAAGCTTCTGTATTGCAATACCCTTCTTGATTTTTAGTTTAAAGGCACTCTCAGATAAATTTAGCTCGCTTAAAAAGTTTTTAAATTCAGTATCATTTGATAAGTTTTGTTTTAAAGATTTTATTTGAGAATCGATTGCCTCTTTTTCAACTTTAATTCCGTTATTCCGGCTTTCTTGAAACAGCAGTTCGATGTTGATCAGGTTATCAAGAATTTTATTTCTGATACCTTCAAGCTGTACCGGTGAAATTTTTTGTCCCTGCTGTGAAATCCTTTGTTTTATCGGGTTTAGTTCTCTATTAAATTCTTCACTGGTAATAACAGATTCATTAACTATAGCTACTTTATCTATCGAAGGCTCATTTTTTTCAGCCTGGACGGTTAAAGCGGCTATGGATAAAGACAGCGCCACTATAATTGCATAAATAAATCTTCTCGAAAAAAGCTTTCCAGTATGAATTTTCATTGGCATAACATTATTCTCCTTTTAACTATAGACTTTCAGATAAATAATTTCACTGCGTTAGGAACGTGGACGAATTAACTTCCTCAAGTAGGCGCACAGATTTGGGTCGAATTTGTTCGATCCCAGATCACAAAAGTTGAAGGAATAGCGAGCTATTTCAATATTTTTGTGATTTGAGACCGGACAAAGGCGGCCTGAAGCTGTGATGTATAGTTGGGGAAGTTATTTCGTCCACGTTCCTTATCAGTCGTCGAAGTATAACTAATACGCCTTCCTCCCTCTGGCCTTGTGAAATCAATTATCTGAAAGTCTATAAGTTGAGCGATTTTTTGCGATGAAATGTGCCAAGATCTTGATGGGCAAGAGATCGGTGCAGGTCGAGTAAAAAATCGCTCAATTTAGGTTTTAGAAACAGGGCAGAAATAATATCCAGAATCCGTGTGAAAAGGAAGGATTGATCAGCAGGCTGGGCACGAAAACGCGAAAATGTCTGTCCGGTACTCTTAAGTAATTATTTAAAAAATGAATTTATAAATACTAATTATTAAGTTTGCAAGAAAAAACTGTCAATGGACAATAAAACTGTTGACTATATCAAGTTGCGCCTTCTCAATTTCAGACATATCAATCCTTTCTAACGAATAAGGGCTCGCTAAAAAATAACTTGGTAGAATTTGCGCTCAAATTTGCCGTAGATTTAATCGATCTGATTAAGCAAAACCGCAGGAATAGCGAGCTATTTCGAGGCCAATTTTACTAAGATCAGGTGCGAATGAAAATCGATTAAAGATATGGTGAAGTTGGGATGCAAAAATGCCAAGTTATTTTTTAGCGAGCCCTAAGGATAGATCGTTGTTCGCTTCGCTCTCACGATCTATCCTTATTCGTTATGTGGTGCCTTATCGCTTCTGAAATTCAAACTACTTTCCGTATTTGTGTTTCATTTGCAACTTCTTCAGCTCATCCTGCGTGAATGGTTCAGCGTAAACCGCCATTTGGATGAGAGGTTCCACCGTAGGTTCAAAAGGCACCCATTTGCCTTCCTTCTTTTCTAAAAACGGCCAGTTCAAAAGACTCGGAACCAGAGGGAGCACACCTTTGTAAAACTCGAGTTTGCCATTCTTGAAGGTGGCCGGAGTAAATTTTTTGGATGAGGCAAGGATATTGACAGCCTTCGTACCGTGGCATTGCTCGCACTTTCTGCCCTCACCCATAATTGAATGGGTAAAGTAAGGAACATAGGCTATAAAGGGCTCGTTCTTAGGACCGACTAAGGTTTGCATTGTCCCGCTTGTAACTTTCCCTCTGTATCTTACCAAAAGTAAAAAATCTTTGACCTTTGTTACAAAGCTTTTTGGTTTGCTTTTAGTCCTTGCAAGTTCACCAAAATGGCAATTGTAGCAAGTTAGGGTATTTTGGACATGACAGGCATTACAGTCCAACTTGTTCTTATGGACGGTGTGGGACTTGGTTTCCGGAACTACGGGATAATCCTCTGAGTCTTTCGTATGGCAGTTTGTGCAAGCTGCATCCATCGCACCAGGATCTCTCATGCTTTTGTAAATATTCCCATCTCCATGAATCTCTCTCGGCGTATGACAATCGGAACAGGTCATATCGGCCTTCATATGTACACCTAAACTATCCCTGCCTTCATCCAGTTTAATTGTGGCCTTCTCTCGGGCATGGCACTTTAGACAGGTTTTACGGTCCCGGGCCATTTCCAGTGAGTAAACAAGACCCTTTTCTGTTTTTTTAAGATGACAGTCATTACACCCTTTCACATGGCAATTTTTACAGCCAAGCTTTTCATACGGAACGCCTGTTATCGCCATGAAGCCATCCTTAGCCTCATACCAATATCGCATTCCTTCACCAGTGTGGTGGAGACTCGATGAAAAAAAGTCCTGTTGTTGTTCAGCATAAACAGGCCAACTACAAACTATCAATAATGTTACAATGGACAGAATAAAGCAAAACCTATCTTTCATAATTTTCTCCTTTCTTTTGGGTAATAATTAATAGTTGGGAATAGCCACATAACTCCCAAACTTCTTGAATTGTGAATAATGGCCGCTAATTCACAATTCAAGATGCGACACCCATTACACACTTTCAATGGATTCTTTGGATAACATAGCCCCTCCTGATACAATTAAGTATATCGGTTGCAAAATAATACCTAATTATACACCAAAAAGGCTAAGATATCAAGGTCTCATTATGATGGATTCAGTAATAACAAGGGGTTTGATGTTGTCAATGAAAGGACAGTCTGGTACAATTAGGACTCTACAGTCATAGATATCCTTTTATTTCGGGGGGTTGCAGAATCCAACCGGGAAATGACGTTGTGGATTAAATATTTAAAAGGGAGGATGAAATGGATATGGATATCAATGCCATTGCTACGACTATTAGAAACAACGATTTTAGTATTGATGAATTATTGGAAATTGGTAAAAGAGAAGAAAATGGTTATATTTGGAATGTAATAGCTGAAAAAATTGATTTTAACAAGTTTGATTTCTATCAATTACTTGAACTTAAAATTGATAAAAAAAACGATAATTATTATCTCTGGAACATGATAGCTACAAAAATTGATTTTAACAAATTTAGTGATTATGAATTATTGGAAATTGGCGAGAAAGCTAATAATTGGGACACATGGAGCGCAATAGTTGAAACAGGCAAATTTAATTCCGATCAATTGTTGGAAATAGGTAAAAAGATCAATGATACTTATGTCTGGAATACAATAATTGCAACTGGAAAATTTAGCGCCAGACAATTACTGAAAATGGGTTGTAAAATTATTGATTTTAGATCATGTGATTTTAGAACATATGAGGCAATTGTTGAAACTGGCAAACTTAATGCTAAACAATTACTCAAGATAGGTAAAGAAGCTAATAATGCTTACGTATGGGAAACAATAGTTGAAACCAATAAACTTAATATTAATCAATCATTGGAAGCTATGAAAATGGCCGATGATTGTGAAAAGGTTGATTACCATAGAAGTGGAGAAATCATAGTTAAGAATATTAATTTTAACAAATTTAGTAAAAGGCAATTACTAAAAATTTGTAAAAAAACAGATGATTTGGAAATTCGAGATGCGATATTTGCAACTGGTAAATTTAGTGATAAAGAATCACTGGAAGAAGATGTAAGCATTGAGAGACTTCAGAAGCTTAATGTTTGGCAATTATTAAGAATTGGTAAAAGACTCGGTGAAAAAAGCAATGGTTTTATGATATGGATGGACATAATTGAAACTGGTAAATTTAATAATAGGCAATTGTTAAAGATTGGTAAAAAAAGCGATGATTTTATGATATGGAGGGCAATAATTGAAAGACTTAATTTTAACAAACTTAGTGTCAAACAATTGAAAAAAGTCAACGAACAGTGGCTCATGTTCAATCATGTCACATGGAAACCTATAATAAAAAAAATCAATTTTAACAAACTTAGCGCTAAACGATTATTGGAAATAGGTGAAATGGCTGATGATTGGGAAATCTGGAATGTAATAGTTAAAACTGGCAAACTTAATACTAAACAATTATTGGAAATAGGTGAAATGGCTGATGATTGGGAAATCTGGAATGCAATAGTTGAAAATGGCAAACTTAATACTAAACAATTATTTAAAGTCGGCAAAATTGCAGATGATAGCGATGTCTGGCAGGCAATAGTTGAAAAACTAAAATTTTATTTCAATAAATTTAACGCCGAACAATTACTGAAAATTGGCGAAAAAGAGGACAATCCAATAGTCTGGCAAGCAATTGCTGGAACTGATAAATTTAATTTTAATCAATTATTGATAATCGGCAAAAGAGTAAATGATTGGACAGTCTGGGAGGAGATTGTTAGAACAAGCAAACTTGATACTGATCAATTGCTGAAAGTCGGCAATTTTGCCAATAATAGAAATGTTTGGCATACAATTATTGAAAAACTTGATTTGAGCAAGTTTAATACTAAGCAATTACTGAAAATTGGCAAAAAGTGCAATTATTGGGAAATTTGGCATACAATTATTGAAACTAACAAATTCAATATCGATCAATTGCTAAAAATTGGCAAAATGATATACGATTGGGAATCATGGAATACAATTATTGAAACTAACCAGCTTTGTTCTTTTCAGTCGCTAGAAATTGGCAATATAGTCAAAGTAGTAATTGATACTGGCAAGCTTAATGATGATCAATTGCTGGAAATCAGTAAGATGGTCACTGTAACAATGAAATTTAGCAATCTTAATGAGCTTAATTATAATCAATCTCCGGAAATCTACAAATTAATCAATAGTTGGAAAGTTTGGCAACTACTTACTGAAAAAATTCAAAGTATCCAATCCTAAAACAATCTACACCGCCAAAGGTCAACACGACTTTGGCGGTTTTTTCTTTTTAACCTAAATTCGTAATTCTTAATTCCATATTTTTAATTTGTAATTGGCTCATCTTTATACTTCTTTAAAAACCCAGACAAAACAGGAGGAGCTATAAGAGTTGTTAAAATTACCATAACAATAATCACTGAAAAAACTTCATCTGAAATCACGCCTAATGATTTTCCAATATTGGCAAAAATCAAACCAACCTCTCCGCGAGGCACCATTGCAAAACCAACTATCCATTTTTTATAACTTCGGAACCTGTCAACAACTTTTGGACACTCATTGAAAGAAATTAGTGAAGATACATTCAGGAGGTAAAACAAGGGGGGGCATCGACAAGAAGATACACGCCGATCACAATCAGGGTGCGGACTTGCGGGACGTCCATAAATAAGTA
>Ga0255424_1021_pt1 | contig 37358 bp, 31 predicted proteins | sample ANMaggSeSYBR02F3_FD_182670 | JGI IMG/M metagenome (GOLD analysis project Ga0255424, IMG submission 182670) | Sediment cell enrichment communities from methane seep in Santa Monica Basin, California, United Staets - ANME aggregate JGI... | ecosystem: Environmental > Aquatic > Marine > Cold seeps >... | reverse complement strand
CCGATTTGAGTTTGTGTACACTCCAAAGCATGGGAGTTGGTTGAATATGGCCGAAATTGAGTTGAACGTGCTCACGGGGCAGTGTTTAAAAAGAAGAATAGATGACATTGAGGTTGTCAGTAAAGAGGTACTGGCATGGCAAAAATTCAGAAACAACAAAAATGCGAAAGTTAATTGGCAATTTACAACTGAGGATGCACGGATAAAGTTATCTCGGCTGTATCCGACACTTGAGGATTGACTTGACACTAGATATGATAAACAAATTGGTAAAATATGTCCTATAAAATAATAATCTCAAATAAAATCGAGAAATTAATCGATAAAAGGTGTGATGGACACTTAAAGAGACGGTTATTTAAAAAATTATTAAAACTTGAGAATACTCCCAGATCATATGCAAAACCCTTACGTTCTCCACTTGATGGCATATGGGAAATTTATTTTGAAAGACGGTGGAGAATTTTATTTGAAATAGATGAGAAAACTAAATCAATAATTGTCGTGGGATTTAAGCATAAAGATGAGATGAAATGACGTCTATAACTCTTCATCCATAAGCTCTCGAAGTTCTTTATATCGTCCAGCCTTGAAATCTTCTCTGCTTTCTTCAATCTGTTGTAAAAGTTCTGGGTCAGACATTACCTCTAGAGTGGATTTCATAGATTCGTATTCATCACTCGAAATGGTAACCCAGTTTGCTTTATGTTCTCCAAAAGATTTTACATCACTGGACATTTAGATTAATTATTGCTACACATTGTATATATATTGTTTTGCTGGACAGCACGATAGACTCACCCCTTCCTCACCCCCGACTCCCCAGGCGGCAGCATCATAGCAATCCTGTCAGCCGAAGCGATCGACTTCACCAGCTGCCTGTCCCCAACCACATCCACCAACATCTTGTAAACCTTCTTCGCAATATCGTTCTGGCTGAACCCACCCGGCTCCACCTCAACCACATACTGCGCCAGCCTCCGCACAACCCCGGGCGGCCCGCCCACAAGTCTCACAGCACCCTTCAGTTGAATACCCACCGCAGCACCCACCAGGGAGTTCATATAATTCCGCTTGCCCCTGATAATGAACGAACCCCGGGGCACGAACTCACCACTCTCAGGGGTCTTGGACACCTGCCCAGGCGTCACCCAGTAACAGTCACCATCAGCCCGGCCTGACTTCCACACACCCGAATTGGAGACCACGAACATAGCAGCCTCATCAAGCGTGGTCTGCGGTACTTCCTTGCCTTCCGTCTTGATAACAACCACAGGCGAACCAGGCGCTTCCGTATGGAGGAAGATATCCCGCTTTTCCATATACTTCTTAACCACTTCCTCATTAGTGCCCGCATCCCTGCCCCCTATAACCAAAAACCCATCTGAGGACTCGAACCACCTGAACTTATCGTACCAGCGGGGTTTCACCTTGATCTTACCCTTTAACTGCCTGGTGCGCACAGGTTCCTGCTTCTTCCTGATAAGTTCCTCAGTCTGGAGTATGGCGCGCCTGGCACCGGAACTTTTACCTGCCACCTTCTTTGCCTTATCATAATATACCTGGGCATTCTGTGGCACTGTCAACTTGATATCCACATCCACATTCGTACCGTCCAGTTCCACTGAAAGTTTCCCTGAACCAGGATCAATAGATCTGATCATCTTTGCCTGCGGAATCTCTGCACCCTTCAGCCTGCTTCGTATCTCATCCCAGCCCATCCGCTGCCTTGCCTCTGTGATAATATTCAAAATCTCCTCTACAGGCTGGTAATGGGCATACAGCAGTTCCCCCTTTTCTTTAAACCCGGCTGCCTGCTTCGTGAACTTCTCGATAGCCTGTTGCTGCTGTCTTAGCCTCCTCTCAAGCACACCTTCCTTTTTCTGCTCCACTGCCATTTTTTGGGCTGCAACCTCGATACCAGCACTGAAATATTCATCAATGGCCTGGTTAAAACTATCCAGCTTTTGGATATCAAAACCCTGGTAACGCATAAGTCCGAATGGCAGCACATCAATGTTCTTACCGTCCTTTACCACCACCTGTGGCTCAAGTTTCCCTTCGGATATCGGTCCGAAAACCTTGCCCATCGCCGCATGCAGCCCCTCAAAATCCAACATCTCCGAAGCAGGTGTATTCTTGTCTACACCTGCCTGCAGGCACACTTCCTCGGCCAGCACGCCACCCATGTTTAACCTGGTGGCCAGCGTCCTCACAACATCGCTGTCCGATTCACTGAATATACCGGTAAGGTCGCCGGGTGATACATCGAGCGGACTCATCTGGAGTGGGGGCAGTTCATATATCTCGCCCCTGCGCAGCGTCCGGTCCCTGAAACTGACAGGTTTCATAGGCTGCAGGATCCTGCCCTCGTCATCGGTAAGAATAATATTGCCCCTTGCAAACAGTTCGGAGATCAACCTGGTAGTCACTCCAGCCCTTATGACTTCCAGTTCGATGATCCGGTCGAACTCATGCTGGGAAACACGCTTTATCCTGCCCCCTGTGATATGTTTGCGAAGCAGCATGGGAAACCCCTGTGGCAACTGGGGGGCCGGGCGCGGATACCGGGTGAGGTTCATCCTCTTGCCAGCCTGTATCACCAGATTATGCCTGCCCTGCCCGTATATGGCCAGAGTGATCCTTATCTCATCATTATCTGTCTGGTATATCTTTCCTATCTTTGCATCCAGCAGACAGGGTGTACCGCTATTGAACTCGGATACAATGGCAGCCACATCCACACTGGTCATTTCCTCTTTCATGGGGCAGATATTATAGACCATAGACCCATAATCCTTTGCAGGAATATAGAAACTGTTTTGATAACATATTCCAGATTAAGGGAGAATGACCAGTTTCCAGGATTTTGCCGAAACTTGCCAGCGTATCGAGAACATCCCAGGTTCCCTTGAAATGACGCAGGTAGTGGCGGAATTTATTTCCAGCGTGGAAGATGATGAGCTTGAGATAGTATCCAGGTTCATTATGGGCCTGGTGTTCCCTGTATGGAGTCCATTGCAGCTTGGTATCGGACCCAGCTTGCTGTATACTTCCCTGTCCAGGGCATCCGGTGTGCCTGTAAAGGGTATCATTAATCTGGTACGCGAGACAGGGGATGTGGGACTTGCAGCCAGGGAAGCACTGACAGGAGCCAAGAAGTCACAATCCACACTTGCTGCTTTCGGGGAAGAGGAATCAGTACTATCCATACTGGACGTTTTTACAAGATTTTCTGATATTGCCACTACATCTGGCAAAGGCTCCCAGTCATCCAGGGCAAGGAACTTACAGTTCCTGTTCGGCCGGGCCACACCAATTGAGGCCGTATATCTTGCACGGCTGTCTATTGAGGAACTGAGGATCGGGGTGGGTGAAGGAATTGTCAGGGATTCCATTGCAAAAGCTTTCAATGTACCAAAAGATGCCGTAGAACGGGGCTATATGCTCACAAATGACCTTGGACTTGTTGTAAGGGAAGCAAAACTTAACGGCACACACGGTCTGGCCGGCCTGGACATGGAACTGGGTCGCCCCATTAGGATGATGCTGGCCCAGATATCCCTGGGTATCGAACCTGTTGTTAATGAAATGGGCAAAGTTGCAGTTGAATGGAAATTCGACGGTGCCAGGGTGCAGATCCATAAGAACAAAGATAAGATCTCTATTTATTCACGGCGCCTGGAAGATGTAACAAACTCCCTGCCTGATATAGTGGAAATGGTAAGGGAAGGAATTTCAGCGGAATCGGCCCTTCTTGACGGGGAAGCAGTTGTGTTGGGTCCTGATGGTAAGCCCGGAGCCTTCCAGCAGATACTCAAACGGTTCAGGCGCAAGTATGATGTGGATGTGGTGAAGGAACAAATACCTCTACAATTGTATCTGTTCGATGTGTTATATTTCAATGGTGAGAGCCTGTTTGACAATACTCTGGTACAGCGAAGACAGCATCTGGTTGAATGTGTGAACCCCTCTGATAAACTAAAGATTGCAGAGCAGGTCATCACTTCAGATGTAAAGGATATCAATGATATTTACCGTGAAGCTTTGGAAGCGGGTCATGAAGGTGTGATGCTGAAAAATCCGGAATCACTTTATTCTCCTGGCAAGCGCGGGAAGAACTGGCTTAAGATCAAGCCACTTATGGAGACACTTGACCTGGTGGTTATCGGTGGTGAATGGGGTGAAGGACGGCGTGCTAACTTAATAGGATCATTCCAGCTTGCATGTATTGAGCAGGAATCAGGTGATATTCTATCCCTTGGAAGAGTGGGAACAGGTATTACTGACGATATGCTCGAAGACCTGACAGCACAGTTCAAAGAACTCATTGTAGTTGAGAATGGCAAGGAACTGGAATTCGTGCCACAAGTGGTGTTCGAAATCGCTTTTGAAGAAATCCAGAAAAGCCCGACTTACAATTCAGGTTATGCACTGCGGTTTCCAAGGCTTGTCAGGGTGAGGGATGATAAGAGTCCTGATGAAGCAGATACACTTGATAGAATTGAACAGCTGTATATTAACCAGAAATGCAGACCTGACAACGCTTCATGATGTTGGTTCCAGCCAATATGTCTATACTGTGAACTCATTGACAATTTGTTCATCCTGTATAATCATTGACAATTTATTTAATCTGAAAACGGATATATATTATGTGCAATATCATAGAGATTGTTCGTTTAATAACGAACCAAGAGTCGCAGGGTATACAGAGGTCTTTTTTTTACTATACTCCCACTCCCACCCCATAAGGCCTTTGTATATCTGTTCTCTTGCATAAAAAACGGGGGGCTTAAGTCCCCTAATTTTTATTTATCTACCCTTTTTTTTATTTCTCTACACTAATTCGTTTCCATGTGTCATCGGTTAAGAGTAATAATGTAATGGAACACGGATTGAACAGATGACACGGATGTGCACGGATAAAAAATAAATCCGTGAAAATCCGTCAAATCTGTGTTAGATTTAAATTAAATTGGAGAATCATATAAAATTATTGGTATTTTGGAAAATAATATATGCCAACTCTGTCAAACTCCTTAACCGATGACCAATGAATTCATTTCTATATAAAATCTTCAAATGTGGTCTGTCGCAGTTTGTTCTTGCCCAGGTTTGACAGCCTGACACCAAGAAGCCGTATCTTCCTGCCATCAAAGAACTCTCTGGCAAGCTCATGTGATACCTGTCTGATGGTATCTGGGTCCCTGGTATCATGATACAGTGTCCTGGCCCTGGTAAAAGTGGTAAAATCAGCTTGCCGAACTTTCACAGATACTGTCCTGAATGAAAACCCCATATTTTGCAATGAATTGTGCACCAGCCCGGCTATGTTGTCCAGAGCCACGTATAAAAGCGCAGTATCACCAGTATCCACATCAAAGGTGTGCTCCCTGCTTACAGACCTGGTCTCGCCCCGCTCCTCCACCTCACTATCATCCACTCCCTGCGCCAGTAAATGCATTCCAGTGCCCCACTTGCCAAACACGTCCACCAGCTTGTTCCTGTCAAATCGTGCCAACTGCCCGATAGTCTGTATTCCCAGCCCATGCAGTATCTCCTCGTTCTTACGACCTATCCCTTGCAGTCTGCGTACCTCCAATGGCTCCAGGAACCCGGCCACCCTGTCCGGTTCTACTACTGTCAGGCCGTCAGGCTTGTCCAGGTCCGAGGCTATCTTGGCAGCCGACCTGGTGGAGGCAATGCCGATAGAGCACGTAAGCCCCTCTTGTGCCCTTATTTTTGCTTTGATCTCCTGTGCGATCTTTACAGCCCTTTCATGATCCCTGACATTTTCACTGATGTCAAGATAGGCCTCATCTACGCTCACTTGCTGGAACCTGCCAGCTTCAGACCTGAGTATCTCCATGACCCTGCAGGAAACCTCCTTGTATAATTGCATATCCACTCTCAGGTATACGGCATCCTGACACAGCTTGTAAGCCTGGGAAATAGGCATTCCGGAATGTATCCCGAACTCCCGCGCTTCATATGAGCAGGTGCTCACCACACCTCTGCCAATCCCACCTTTTGGGTCAGAACCCACCACAACCGGACGCCCTTTAAGGGATGGGGCCCGGCGCTGTTCAACTGAGGCATAAAAACTGTCCATATCCACATGAAGGATAATGCGACTCATTAAATTGCTCCGTTGAGAGGTTTGTGCTGCGGGAAATAATTATACTGTAACCCATCATTTCAATACTGCAATACTGTAACCCCACACTTAAATACTGTAACCCATCATTTAATAACTATGCTCGGAGGGATGTGCTATAAAGTTCAACTATAAATGGGAAGCAATATTTGCGCTGATACTATTAACAATATTTACACTGCCTACCTTGGCCAGGCTGGCCCTGGATTACCTGTGGTTCGATTCACTAGGCTATGCAAGCGTTTTTCTTGTTAAATACAAGATGGGCATATTGATGTTAGTGGTTTTTACAATCCTGACAGCACTTATCCTGTTTTTGATACTCCAATCCGGGATTAAAACCCTCCTGAAAATGGGAGGGAGTATCACCTCTCTGTGGGAACAGGAATTCTTCACCGGGCAGCCAAAAGAATACATTGAGATGGAGACGAAAGGTGACCTGGCCAAAGGGGTGAAGGCTGCAAAGATGCCGGCCCTTATTTTGATAATCATGATCTCAGTAATACAGGGACTGGCGGCCTCAGGCTCATGGCTGAATGTCCTGATGTACCTGAACCGGACACCTTTTGGCACAGCCGACCCCATTTTCAATAATGATATAACCTTTTATGTGTTCGAACTGCCGTTCTACAAATTCCTTCTGAGCTATTCACTCACAGTCCTGCTCCTGGGGCTTCTTGTCCTGGCAGTTCTGTATGCAACTTTCAACTGGAAGCTGTTGATGAAAGCACCCTTGAACTTCAGGATTGTACTGGGAGGTTTTTTGGCAGTCCTGGCCATCAGGACGTATCTGGGACGTTACAATATCCTGTACAGTGAAACAGGCGTAGTCTACGGTGCAGGATATATCGATGTGGCCATAAGGCAGTACATTCCTATTATACTCGCTGCGATCTTCATACTCTCGGCCCTGGTGATACTTGTATCAGGATGGCTGGATAGCACATCTGTACCATCGATCCCGAAGATACTGGCAGGCATGATCGCTGCCATGCTACTCATTTCAGTCCTTGGTGGAATCGCCACTGTGGTCATCCAGGAATACAAGGTCACGCCAAATGAACTGGAACTGGAAAGACCCTATATCATGAACAATATCGCTATGACCAATACCGCTTATGATCTTGACGAGGTCGAGGTCAGGCAATATCCCCTGACATACAACCTCACCGATGATATCCTTGAGCACCCTTCTATCATCAATGCCAGGTTGTGGGATTACCGTCCCCTCAAGACCATCTACCAGCAGAAACAGGCGATACGCACTTATTACGGCTTCAATGACGTGGATGTGGACAGGTATTATATCAACGGCACCAAGCACCAGGTATGGTTATCGGCAAGGGAGATATTCTATGACCAGCTGCGCGGCAAGGCCGATACCTGGCTAAACAAACACGTACTTTATACTCATGGTATCGGGGTGGTCATGTCCCCTGTGAACCTTGTGGTGGATCAGGGATTACCAGAGATGTATATTGAGAACATCCCGCCTGTAAGTTATATTCCGTCGCTGACAATAGAGCAGCCCAGGATATACTATGGTGAAAAAACAGACACGTATATCTTTACAGGTACGGGCAGGGATGAGTTCGATTATCCCAGCGGCGATACCAATGTGGGCAACACATATGACGGGACAGGCGGGATCAGTATGAGTGGGCTAAATAAGCTCATTGCGACCATGGCGCTGGGCGAACTTAAGATACTTACATCCTCTGATATTGATGAGGACAGCAAACTGCATATCGAGCGTGATGTGCTGGACCGCACCGGCCTTATTGCCCCGTACTTGCTCCAGGATTCGGATGCTTATGCAATTGTGGGGGACGACGGACATATTTACTGGATGGTCAATGCTCTTGTGACAACTGACAAGTATCCCTACTCAGAACCCCTCTGGATCGGTGACACCAGGGTGAACTATGTCCAGGACTCCACAAAAGCTGTCATTGATGCATACAACGGGACCGTCACTTATTATATCATCGAAAATGACCCGTTGCTCACTGCTTATTCAAGCATATTCCCTGGTGTATTTAAGCCGATAGACTCAATGCCTGCTGACCTGAAACAGCATATCAGGTATTCTTCTGACCTGTTCCAGATACAATCCACCATCTATACTGATTACCATATGAAGGTGCCCGAGGTGTTCTACAACAGGGAGGACAGGTGGCAGTTTGCAAAAGAGAAATATGCTAATTCATTGATACAGATTGAGCCTTATAATGTACTGCTGGAAATAGACGATTCCACTGATTTCATAATGATGCTGCCTTTCACACCAGTCAACAAGGATAATATGATCGCCTGGATGGCAGTGAACCAGGACCCTCCACGATACGGCCAGAAGATACTGTATGAGTTCTCAAAAGACAAACTGATCTACGGTCCGGCCCAGATCGAGGCGCTGATAGACCAGGATGAGGATATCTCAAAAGACCTGACCCTGTGGAGCCAGGGTGGTTCACAGGTTATCAGGGGTAACTTGCTGGTTATTCCAATAAAGGATTCCATACTCTATATCGAACCTCTTTACATCTCGGCAGAGTCTGCATCCAGCATCCCTGAACTGAAGAAGATACTGGTGGTGTACGAGAACAGGGTGGCTATGGAGGATTCGCTTGAAGAGGCACTGCTGAAAGTGATTGGTGTGAATGTCACGTCAACCGCTGCCCCTATTCCTGTTGGGATCGGGACTGGGGATATGACACTGACTGAATTGCTGGAGGATACTATCTCCCATTATGAAAAAGCCCAGATGTACCTTAAAACAGGGGACCTTGAGAACTACGGTCGTGAGATGAAGATAGTGGACAGCCTTATGGAGAGGCTTGGAGAGATTGTGCAGGAAAGTGCTGGTTAAAAGCGTTTCAGGTCGATGTACCCTGACAGGTTTACAGTTCCCATTGCTGCGATGGTCTCGCTGTTACGGTTCTTTATAGGTGAGACTATGACCGGCATGCCTTTATACGGCCCGCTTCCGGCTAAACCGTGGACGATCTTACCTGTATTTAAGGTCTGTTCCAGGTATTCTCCTGTGTAGTTGTAGTCAACTACTTTGCTGTTCTCGACCCTGAGACCGTTGTGGTTCTTGCTCCGTATGGTGATGGGAAGTCCTATGGTACCATATATTGCCAGGGCTATGGGTTCAAGTTCTTCAGCTGTTGAATTTTCGGAGATAATAAGTCCGGCCATTTTGTTCACCCATAATACACTATCAATCATGATATATAAGGTGTTTGATGACTGGAGACCGTTACAATTCGTGTTGGTGATTAAAATTTACCATGATTAGTTCTACATGGCAACTATTCTGATCGAAGCATGAAGGCAAATCTCACGAACTGCAGCTTTGCGATTTTTCGCACTAATTGCGATAGATATTTCATATTATTACTTGGAAAGTATGCAAAGGATAAATCATACCAACATATAATGTAACGGTCTCGTTGACTGATGTCTTGATAGCTTAGTTTTGGAAGCAAATTACCTGACTGGAAACATCCTATGTTTAGCCATTGCTATAATTAATTTGCACCCGGAGGGTGCTTTCTTGCTATGATAAAATGGCGAATAATATTCCTTTTTTCCCGATTAGAGGTAAAAACTAGCTTTTATGAAGATAGAATGGAATAAAAGTGTTAGTTACTGAATTAACTCAATTAAATCAACTCTAATATTTTTACCGCTCATAATTTCAGCTTCAGAAATAACAACTTCCTTTGAGGCATTACTTTCTAAGCCATGAATTGTATATGGTTCTATTTTCCAACCCTTATCTAGAGTCCCATAATTGGAATATGGCACATGTATTCTAAACCAACCCGTTTCATTTGCAATGGCCCCATTATAATAAGTGAAGGTTCTTTCACGGTTAGTAGTAATATTTGTATAGGCTACTACAGTTTCATTAGGCGAAGCTAACCCAAAAATATTTGCACCATTTACATATTCAAATATTTTTACATATTTTACCGGGGGACTCCGTGTCCTTGTAGTATTCGATTCATATATGAGCCGCATCCGCCCGAAATATAATCCATCATTAACATGCATTGACCATAATGCAGTACGCCATAATCTTTCATTCCCAGACCGTATAGTGGTGACTAAATTGCGATTTTCTATTTCCTTCGAATCATAATAATCATAAATATTTTTACCTGCTATGGATGCTATTGAGTTGAATTTCGATAATATTAATTCATCAACTGTAATCACATACCGAACGCTTCTTGCATCTAATATTGCCATGGCTTCAGATTCATTAGATTCAATAAAAAACCTCGCAGCGTCGTCTAACCCAGGTTGAAAATTATTTGTAACTACCGGACGATGTGCAATATAGATGATCCAGTTGCCGTAGTCCCACCAACTTAATACACCATATTCAGGCATTTCAGATGCATTCTCATAATAAGAGGTTTGGGGTGTATTTTCTTTAAGCCAATTTAAAGATTCTTCCCAGTCAGAATGAGGTATTACCGGATCAATTGCTGCAGAAATGCCTACATATAGATTTGGCAAAATAATAATGATAAGTATTGCAATAATCCTCAATCCTTTCCATGTGTCAATCTTTGCGCGTTGTCTATATTTTTCACTTTTATATTTCTTCGATGAAACTTTATAATGTTTTTTATGTTTTAATTTTTCAAGATTCATCATTATAAAATAACCGGTTAATATTGCAATGTTAATTGAAAGAAGATACATAAAACGCCTTTGTGAGAAGGTGAGTGAAAAAATGACAATGGTCCAAACCAAAAAAAACACAGTCTCAGGTGGGTAATGTTCTTTAGCCAAATTTTTTATACAAATTACAAATGCCCATATAGCTATAAAAAAACTAAATGTAAAATAATACCAGACAGGGGAAAGTGTAAAAATATTGCCAGAATTAAAAAATAGAGGTTGAGCCTCTGAGATGGTTCCAAGTATTTCTCCACCTCCACTCAAATATATGAATCCGGAAATTAATGAGTAATATAGTGACGGAGAAATTATCTTGATCAGAAATATTCCAATTATTGCAAGTATGAATATGAATAAAGGAAAGTACCACCATACAATTTTTTTAGTTTTTACAAAACTGGAAATAAAGCTTAATGTAAATACTGAAATAATAACAAATGTAACAAATGAAACCTGAAACCATGACAGAAACATCGGACTCATTTCCAACCCAGGTCGAACTTCTTTTACTACAAAAGGTATTATTAAAATGAGAGTTACGAGCAATGTAACCGAGGATATTATTGTAGTATGTTCAGATGATTTGTTTTCTTTGATGTCTGATGTAAATTGTATTAACATATAAATAGCTATCAAACCAATAAAAATTGGAGAACCGATCCACGTTAGCAAAGAAACTGCCAATAAAATACCTGCACATACGGCATACATTAAAGGTCTGGTGAAAAAATTTTCAAAATGCATTTTCCTGATATCTGCTGACAATATATGATCACTACTTGAGAGTTTTAATGATGCTACAAAGAATGCATACGCTGCTGTTGATAAAAGTATCTCAGCAACATGATGATCGCAGTAACCAAAAAGTGATTGTTTTATGTGGCTTGGTAAAATAGCTAATACACCTACGCTTATTAAAGCAACATCTTTGTTGAAAATTTTTGAAACTAAAAAATACAAGGGTATGAACGTCAATATTCCAAATATCACTGGAAAAAATGCAGCTGTTAATTCAACAGTTAATGTGTCAGGTGAGCCAAAACCCACAATAAGGGCGAAAAAGGATATAACCTGATCATACAAAGGAGGCCATCCAACCTCAAATCCATATGGGAAATTGATATATGTGTCAAATTTAACATTGTCTGGAAAGTGTGTGGTTGTAAATTGTATTCTTCTCAAATGGTAATAAGAATCAAAACCAATCGGATGAACTGTATTATCAACAAAAACTTTTGGGAATGATAATAGCCTGATACAAATCGCAACTGAGGATATTAACACAAAATATAATTTTGTGTTTCTTTTCAGAAAAAAATTATAATTATGCATTTAGTTCTTATTTGCAAAGTTTGAATAAATAACTTCCTATTAACTATCACAAAATATATATAATTTATAGATATCAATATGCATAGCATGCCTACCATATCAATTGTAATGCCTTCAATGAATGAGGAAAAGACCATTGGAATTTGTATTAAAAATTCATTGGCTGTTTTTGATTATTATGAAATTAAGGGAGAGATCATAGTAGTTGATAATTCGACTGATAGGACGGCTGAAATTGCAAGGTCTATGGGTGCAATTGTAATTGATTCAGTTAAAGGATATGGGAATGCATACATTGCAGGATTGTCACGCTCTAAAGGAGATTACATTGCCATCGTGGATGCAGACAATACCTATGACATACTTGAATTACCAAAGTTTTTTGACCTTTTGATATCGGGTGACGCTGATTTTGTAATCGGTAACAGGTTAAAGGGAAACATAAAAAAAGGGGCTATGCCTTTACTGCATCAATATATTGGTAATCCACTGTTAACATGGGTTTTGAATTATTTATTCAAAACCAGGATATCAGATGCCCATTGTGGAATGAGGGCGTTTACAAGGGATGCCCTGAATAAAATGAACATGAAGACCCATGGTATGGAAATGGCATCTGAGATGGTTATTGAAGCAGTTGATAAAGGTTTGAGGATCAAAGAAGTTCCAATTACTTATTATGTGAGGGATGCCCCATCAAAGTTGAGATCTTTTCAGGATGGTTGGCGCCACCTACGGTTTATGATACTGTATCGGCCTATGCCGTTTCTTTTTGTGCCGGGTGCGTTTGTATTTATTCTCGGAATATTTTTGACGGCAACTATCATACTGAATGGAGATGTGGTTGAAAAACGGCTTCATTCGTTTATTTTAGGCAGCATGCTTCTTATCATAGGGAGCCAGATACTGACTACTGGGATCTATATGAAGGCGCACGGTTTTGTGCACGGTATGTATGAACGTGAAGAAGGGTGGTTTAAAAAACTTCTTAATTACCATTCACTTGAAAAGGAACTGGTGGCCGGAGGGTTAGTGGTCGCAGCAGGTCTGTTTATGGGAGCCAGTGTAGTGTCTACGTGGATAAGGTCAGGATATGGCTCAATGTCTGAGATAGAATTTGCCATAATGGCAATGGTCTTTGGAGCAATCGGGTTGCAGATGATTTTCATGTCGATATTCTTAAGTGTACTTATGCTGGATATTGATACTGATCGGTGAATCGAATTGAAGATCGCATTTGTATATGATGCTGTGTATCCGTGGATAAAGGGCGGGGCAGAGAAGCGGATATATGAAATTGGAACACGTCTTGCCGCGGGCGGTGATGAGGTTCACCTTTTTGGAATTAATTGGTGGGATGGTGAGGACGTTATTGAGTATGACGGCATGGTGTTGCACGGTGTGTGCGCAGCGCAGGAACTTTATGTTAACGGCAGGCGGTCGATCCCGGAGGCGCTGGTGTTCTCACTGAAACTGGTGTGGCACATGTTCAAGGAAAAGTTTGATATTATTGATGTGAGTGTGTTTCCATACTTTTCATGCTTCAGTGTGAAGTTTGTATCTGTCTTCAGGAGTACGGCCGTGGTCTTTACATGGCATGAAGTCTGGGGTGATCATTGGTACGAGTATATGGGGCGATTGGGGTTTTTTGGAAAATTTGTGGAGCGACTGGTTTTGGTTTTGTCGTCTAATATTGTAGCGGTGTCAGAAATGACGAAGAAAGACCTGCAATCGCCCGGCCCAAATGGAAATAAGATCAGTCTTGTTCCAAATGGTGTGGATCAGGAAACGATATCTACAGTTGTGCCATCAAATGAGGCATGCGACGTGGTGTTCGTGGGACGGCTGATTAGGGAGAAGAATGTGGATATACTGCTGGAGGCTGTGAAACTGGTTCAAGATGATATGCCTGATGTTAAATGCTGTATCATTGGTACCGGGCCTGAGAAGGAGCAGCTTCTGGAACTTGCTGCATCCTGTGAACTACTGGATGATGGCAATGTCAGGTTTTTTGACTTCATGGAGTATGCTGAGATGATCGCACGCATGAAATCTTCTAAGGTGCTGGTGCTGCCCTCGAGCCGAGAGGGGTTCGGGATGGTGGTAGTAGAGGCGTTTGCGTGCGGCGTGCCTGTGGTTACGGTTAATGAAGCGAATAATGCTGCGGCTGAATTAGTTGATGAGGCATGTGGATTTGTTGTTAAGCTTGATGCGCGCGCAATTGCGGGGGCTTTGCGGGAATTGTTGTGGGATAAAGAACTTCGCTGCAGGATGGGAAAAGCTGGAGTAGAAGCGGCGCGAGGATATGAATGGGATGGGATTGTTCATGAGCTACGGGAACTGTACGAGGAACTGATATGAGGATTGCAATATTTCATGATTATATCGGTGCTATTGGCGGCGGCGAGAAGCTGGTGCTGACACTTGCGCGTGGGCTTGGTGCTGATGTTATTACTACGGATGTGGATGCTGATTCTTTAAGGAAGATGGGGTTTGAGGATGTGAATATTATCAGTCTTGGTGAGACTGTGAAGATGCCACCGCTTAAGCAGATCTCGGCTTCTTTTAAGTTTGCAATGTGTGATTATTCGAAGGAGTATGATTTTTTTATATTTTCGGGAAATTGGGCACATTTTGCTGCGAAGAGGCATGGGCCGAATCTCTTATATTGCCAGTCAGCACCAATTCGTACTTTCTACGATTTGTATGATGTTTTTATACAGCAGCAGTCTTTTCTTAATTCGATTCTATTTAGATTTTGGGTGAGATTTTATCGAAGAATATATGAATATTATATGGCCCATGTTTGCAAAATTGTTGCGAATTCTGCCAGCACGCAAAAACGGATGAAAAAATATTTGAATAGAAAGTCGACAATAATCTATCCACCAATTGACATTTCTATCTTCCGATTTGAAGATTATGGGGATTTCTGGCTATCTGTTAATCGGCTATATCCAGAAAAGCGTGTAGAATTACAAATCGAAGCTTTTAAGAAGTTGCCCCGTGAACGACTATTAATCGTAGGTGGGTATGCCAAAGGTGATCATGCTTCCCCATATGCTTCCAATATACAAAATAATTTGTCTGAGAATGTTATTTTGCTTGGTACTGTAACTGAAAATGAATTAATTAGTCTCTATGCTCGCTGCAAAGGATTTATAATAACATCTATTGTAGAAGATTTTGGTATGGCCCCTGTTGAAGCAATGGCATCAGGAAAGGCAGTGGTTGGTATGAATGAAGGTGGTTGTCTGGAAACTGTTATCAATGGTTCAACCGGCTATCTTGTAGATGCGGATGTGAATGAGATTGTAGATGCTGTGCAGTTAATTTCCAGATATCCCTCAAGGTTCAAAGATAAATGTATTGAACAGGCAAGGAAATTTGATGTGGATAGATTTTTGAATGATATGATGAATGAAATTGGGTTCGATACTAAATAAATATGAATGAAAAAAACCCTTTAGTTTCAGTTATAATTGTGAATTATAATGGGATGGTGTATTTGGATGAATGTTTATCCTCCTTATTAGCACAGACACATCCTGCAATTGAAATTATTTTTGTGGACAATGGTTCAAGCGATGGGTCTTGCGAATATATCATGAAAAATTTTCCATCTGTTAAGATAATCACCAATAATGAAAATTTAGGGTTTGCAAAAGGCAATAATATTGGGATCAAAGTCGCAAAAGGCCAATTGATAGCAACACTGAACAATGATACAACAGTCACTTCAAGATGGGTAGAAGAACTTGTGGGTGCTATTAATTCTGATGCAAATGTTGGAATGTGTGCATCAAAGATGCTGTTTATGAAAAATGCGGAATTAATAAACTCGACAGGAATCTGTATTTCAAGGAGTGGAGCATGTTGGGATCGGGGTATGTTTGAGCATGATAATGGGCAGTATGAATCCATCGACGAGGTTTTTGGTCCTTGTGCCGGTGCTGCTATGTACCGAAAATCTATGTTGGAGGATATTGGATTATTTGATGAAGATTTTTATGCATATATGGAAGACGTCGATCTGGCATTCAGGGGCAGACTTAGAGGTTGGAAGTGTCTTTATGTTCCAAAGGCGATAGTGTATCACGTACATGGGGGTACTGCAGGCTATGTTAGCGATTATACGGTTTATTACGGAAATCGGAACATAATATGGAATTGTGTTAAAAATTATCCGGCACGACTGTTGATCACATCATTGCCGTGGATTATTGGCAGGAATCTTGCAGTGATACCATATTATATTTTGAAAGGTCATGGTGTCGTAATAATAAGATCTAAAATTGATGCCATTAAAGGTATCTCAAAAATACTGGCAAAGAGGTCTGCATGTTTGGTTGCTGAAGATGAAATTTATAAATATATGAAAACATGGTCGGATATCCCAATGCCTCCGAACAATTGGTAGACAATACTAAATAATTCGAGAGCATTTACATAAAATAAATTGGTGTTTCCAGATATTATAATGGTGAAAAGTATGAGTAATATAGATGGTGTTGTTATCAAAGATCTCAAAGTTGTTCCGGATGAGCGGGGATGGCTAATGGAAATCTTGCGATGTGATGACGAAAATTTTCAGCAATTTGGACAGGTATATATGACCACTGCATATCCGGGAGTTGTCAAAGGCTGGCATTATCACAAAAAACAGACTGACAATTTCACATGTTTACATGGGATGATGAAAGTGGCATTGTATGATGCGCGGGAGGATTCGCCAACATATCAAAAACTGATGGAATTGTTTGTGGGTGAGAAAAATCCGATATTGATCAGTGTTCCACCAGGTGTGTATCATGGTTTCAAGGCCATTGGAGCAGAAACAGCGTATTTTTTAAGCATTCCCACACTGCCGTATAATTATGATGAGCCGGATGAATTCCGTTTGCCTCCTGACACAAATGAGATCCCTTATGATTGGGGACTTGCTCCTGGTTTAAAACACGGATGATCAATGGGGATGGTGCAAATATGAAGAATCTCTTAGTCACTGGTGGGTCTGGTTTTATTGGGAGCAACTTTATCAGGCACATGCTGGGAAAGTACCCGGATTACAAAATAATCAATCTTGATAAAATGACGTATGCCGGAAATCCGGATAACCTGAAGGATGTTGAGAATAACCTGAATTATTCATTTGTTTGTGGCGATATCTGTGATCCGGATGTTGTCAACAAAGTTATGCAAAGGGTTGATCATTTGGTTCATTTTGCAGCCGAGAGCCATGTTGACCGCTCAATTGAAGATGGTTCGGTTTTTGTCAGGACGAATGTTCTGGGAACCCATACTCTTCTTGAAAGCGCATTGAAACACAATATCAAAAGGTTTGTACATATTTCTACTGATGAGGTTTATGGGAGCATTCTTGATGGTTCTTTTAAGGAAACTGATATACTGACGCCATCAAGTCCGTACTCTTCGAGCAAGGCAGGGTCCGATCTGCTTGCGCAGTCGTATCACATAACTCATAATCTTCCTGTGATCATTACCAGATGTACCAATAATTTTGGACCGTATCAATATCCTGAGAAATTGATCCCGCTGTTCGTGACAAATCTTGTGGATAATAAAAAAGTTCCTGTCTATGGAACCGGCCGGAATGTACGCGATTGGATCCATGTGCTTGACCACTGTAAGGCTGTTGATTTTGTTTTACATAATGGTAGTATTGGTGAAATTTACAATATCGGTGGCGGGGCTGAGAAAACAAACCTCGTGATAACACAAAAGCTTCTTGAGATTCTTGGTAAGAATGATTCAATGATCGAATATGTTGAAGACCGTCCGGGGCATGATCTGAGGTATTCGATCGATTGTTCTAAGTTAATGGAAATGGGCTGGGCGCCAGAATACGATTTCAATGATGGGCTTAAGGAAACTGCTAAGTGGTATGTTGATAATCGATGGTGGTGGGAGAAATTAAAATACTGATCTTCGGTGCCGGTGGGATGCTTGGCACGGACCTTTGTAGTGTTTTTCCTGATGCTGTTGCATTAAAGCATAGTGATATTGACATTACTGACAGGGAATTGGTTCTTGAAACCATCGAGATGACCAATCCTGATGTCGTGATCAATGCTGCGGCTTACACTGACGTGGATGGTTGTGAGGACAATAAGGAACTTGCGTTCGATGTAAATGGGAAGGCACCTGGTTATATTGCGCAGGGCTGTTTCTTGGTTGGAGCTAAACTTGTGCATTTCAGCACGGATTATGTTTTTGATGGTTCTAAAAAGGAATACGTAGAATCCGACCTTACATGTCCTATTAATGTTTATGGTGAGTCGAAGTTGCTTGGTGAGGGGAATATCATTGAGAATTTGAATGACTACCGGATCATACGGACCTCCTGGCTCTTTGGATCGCACGGTGGGAATTTCGTTGACACTATGTTGAGGTTATCCGGTAAGATGGATACTGTCAGTGTGGTGGATGACCAGTTTGGTAAACCAACTTATACTGCGGACCTTGCCCGAAAAACTGCTGCGATCATCAGGCTTGCGCCGGGGGTGTATCACATCACTAATGAGGGTATATGTTCGTGGTATGAGTTTGCATCTGCGGTTATTGGCAATGCAGTTCCATGTTCGAGTGGTGAGTTTCTGAGGAAGGCGAAGCGGCCGGAATATTCGGTGCTGTTGAATACTAAGACTGCTCCGATGCGGGACTGGAAGGCTGCACTGGCTGATTATATGAGTGTGAGGGGGGGAACGGGACTTAAATAAGGGTTGATTTTTAGATATGGATTGGTATAAAGTTAAAATCTGTACAATCCGTGTTTTAAAAATTAAAAGACACGGATTTCGCGGATTACACGGATTACACGGATTTAGATGGTTATTATGGATGATATGAAACATAGTGAGACAACCGAGAAGATTATTGGGGCATCGTATAAAATATAATACTCTTGGATATGGCTTTTTGGAGAAGGTCTATCAAAATTCGCTTTCCATCGAATTGCGTTCACTTGATCTTGATGTCGATGTTGAGAAGCCTATTAAAGTGCTGTATAATGGTGAAATCGTTGGGAATTATGTGGCTGATATTGTGGTGGAGGATAAGGTGATAGTTGAGATTAAAGCTGTGAAAGAATTGTCTGATATTCATGAAGTTCAGCTTGTGAACTACCTTAAAGCAACAGGGATTGAAGTTGGACTTTTGATCAATTTCGGAACCTCTGTGCAAGTGAAAAGTCGTGTGGTGGATGCATATTTATGAAGTGGTGTGTTTATCATTCCATTACATAATTTGAAATCCGTGTAAATCTGTGTAATCCGTGTCTGAAATAAATTAAAGACACAGATTTCATGGATTGATGTGTTCGTCATTCCATTTCATATAAGTTGTAATCCGTATATGAATAATCAATCAATTACGAAATCATTAATCCACATCATTTAAATATTTAAAACCACTCATATTATTAAAATCATATAAGGATCAGGAAAATCATGAAAGGAATAATCCTCGCAGGCGGTACAGGTTCACGCTTGTATCCGTTGACTAAAGTTACGAATAAACATCTGCTGCCCGTGTACAACAAGCCGATGATCTACTATCCTTTGCAGACACTTATTGATGCAGGCATTGATGATATTATGATCGTTTCCGGCAAGGGGCATGCAGGTCATTTTCTTGAACTGCTTGGCTCCGGGGCCGAGTTCGGCGTTCGTCTAACATATGAGATACAGGATGAGGCAGGCGGTATTGCCCAGGCGCTTAGTTTAACTGAAGATTTCGCTGATGGTGAATCGATCGTAGTGATACTTGGCGATAATATTTTTGAGGATAATATCCGTAGTTCTGTGGAATCTTTCAGTTCAGGTGCAAAGGTCTACTTAAAGAAGGTCCCTGATGCTAACCGGTTCGGTGTAGCGGATATTGATGGGGATCGTATTGTTTCGATCGAAGAGAAACCGGAGGTTCCTAAGTCGGATCTTTCAGTTACCGGCTTGTATATCTATGATCCGCGAGTGTTTGAAATTACGCGCACATTGAAGCCTTCAGGCAGGGGGGAACAGGAGATCACCGATGTTAACAATGAGTACATCCGCATGGGTGAGATGAGCTACTCGGTGCTTGATGGATTCTGGAGCGATGCCGGGACGTTTGAATCGCTTTTCAGGGCAAGTGAATTAGTACGGATCATGAATCCAGAGTAGGAATCGTGGCATGTACCTGTTCGAATATAGTGAATTGATAAAAAACCTGGTGGCAAGCGACCTTAAGGTGAAGTACCAGAGTTCGGTGTTAGGCTTTGCATGGTCGATGTTAAATCCGCTGCTTATGATGCTGGTGCTGTATGCAGTATTTAATAATATTTTCAGGTTCGAACAGGAGCATTTTGCTTTGTATCTTTTAATAGGAATTATAGCATGGCGTTTTCTGGCGAACGGGACTATGACTGCTATGTCTTCGATCGTTGGCAAACCTAGTCTTGTGACCAAGATATTTATTCCGCGAGAAGTACTGACTTTCAGCATGGCGATGTCCGCCTTTATCAGTTCAATACTTGAATTTGCTGTATTGATCCCGTTATTGGTAATACTCGGTGTTTCATTGTCGTTCACTATGCTATTGTTTCCGGTAATCCACATATTATTTTTTGTTATGGTATATGGGCTCAGTCTGGTACTGGCATCCCTTTATGTGTATTACCGGGATCTGAACCAGATATGGGATATCCTTCTACAGGTAGGATTTTACCTGGCTCCGATCATATATCCTTTATCCCTTGTGCCTGAGAAATACATATTTTACTATATGCTAAACCCGGTTACCAGATTGATGGTTATGTACCGGGATATCCTGTTGTATAATACTATTCCTTCGGCACTTAATTTTCTTATCGTTGCCATGTGCGGGCTGATATTTTTAATTATTGGAACTATGATATTCAGGAAATTATCTCCCGGATTTGCGGAAGAGGTGTAAGAAGTGTTCAAGCTCAACCCCAAAACTGACACCGATAACGAAAGCGAGTATATGATCGAAGTTAATAATGTATCCAAACACTTCAAGATCCCTCACGAAAAAAGAACCACTGTATACGATAACATCATCGGAAAGATCACGGGCAGTTCTTACAGCTATGAGGTCTTCGAAGCTCTCACGGATGTCAGCTTCAAAATAAAGAAGGGTGAGACCTTTGGTATAATTGGGGAAAACGGTTCCGGGAAGAGTACTCTGCTTAAGATACTGGCAGGCGTTTTGGTGCCGGATAGCGGTTCTGTCAAGGTGAGAGGGAAAGTGGCACCATTCCTGGAATTAGGTGTTGGGTTCCAGCCAGAGCTTACAGCAGTGGAGAATGTGTATCTTTACGGCGCAATAATGGGTATGAAACGCAAAGAGATGGATGCCAAGCTTGATTCGGTATTCGAGTTCGCTGAGCTTGAGAGGTTCAGGGATGCAAAGCTTAAGAACTTCTCATCCGGTATGTACGCAAGGCTGGCTTTTGCAACCGCGATATCAACCGATCCTGATGTGCTGTTGATCGATGAAGTGCTGGCAGTGGGGGATGAGGCGTTCCAGGCGAGATGTACTGATGCGATAAATGATTTTAAAAATGATGGGCGCACAATTGTGTATGTTAGTCATAGTTTAGAAACAGTAAAACAGTTATGCGAAAAATCTTTATTGTTACACAACAGTCGTATTGAAACTCTTGACTATAGTGGAAAAGTTATCAGTGATTATCATAAGCAGATAGATGAGAATAAAGAGACGTATATAAAAGATTTGGAAATAAATCCACATGAAATTCCAGCTGATATCAATCCTTCTAAAGCTGTGGATACAAAAACAGTGCATTTGACAAATCGATGGGGGTCACATGAAATTGATATCAGATCAGTTAAACTTATCAATAGTAAAGGTAGAGATACAGTTTTATTTAACCCTAAAGAATCGATACATGTTAATATGGAATATTATGTAAACGAAAAAGTTGAAAATATTGTATTCGGAATATCTATCCACAGTAAAGATGGTGTGTATATAAATGGTACAAATACATTTATAAAAAAGATTAATCTTTCAAATCTAAAAAATATGGGAACTATCCAACTAAAGTATAGTCCTTGCCTATTATTGCCAGGAGATTATCTAATCACTGTTGGTGTTTGTAAAGACAATAATTGGAATAAGCCGATTGATTTCCATCATCTCAAATATCCATTCATTATAGCTAAAAATCAAGATATAATAATGGATGAAGGTTTAGTTGAGTTACCGACTTCTTGGGAGTTTAATGATGCTAAATAATGTGTTTCATTTCGTACGTCAGTATTTTGGGAAGTCTTATGTATCTGATATTGAAATAATAACAAATTATAAAATTAATAGATTTGTTATAGAATCCACTTCAAGATGCAATTTGAAATGTGTGATGTGCCCCCGTAATTCTTATTCACAACATGATGGAGATTTTAATTTTGGCTTGTTTCTTAAGATCAGTAACTATTTTAAAGAAATAGAATTCATAGATCTTTCGGGGTGGGGGGAACCTTTGTTGAATGACAAAATTTGTGACATGGTGAAAATTGCTAAGAGCTATAAATGCAAAGTAGGTTTCACAACGAACGGAATGTTGCTAAATCCAGAAATTATTAGAAAACTCATTGAAAATGGGATAGATTATATTGATATATCGCTGGATGGTGGAACAGCACACACGTATGAAAAAATACGCGGAGGCGCAGTTTTTGAACACTTAATTAATAATATCAAAAGTCTTTCTGAAATCAAAAGAGAACTAGTTACTGACAAACCATCTTTGACTTTGACTTTTTGTATGATGCAACAAAATATCCATGAATTACCTGATGTTATAAAAATTGCAAAAAAATATAATATATCAACTGTAGTTGCAAAAAATTTGGATGTCATCTCTAATAAGGATGATCTAGACGAAATTATTCATTCATTTTTTGACAATAAAGCTACCAAAGTATCTGATAATACGATAAAAATGTCAATTCATGAATCTAAAAATTTAGCAGATAAATTGGGTATAAACTTAATTACGTCTGCACTAAAACCCAACGAAATGAATAATTGTTGGGCAAATCCATTGAATACCATTTTTATTTCACATACCGGAAATGTATCATTTTGTTGCAATTTGGGTCATCCAGTACCTCGAGTTATAAGCTTTGATAAGATATTGCCAAATACACAAAAAACGTATGGAAATTTAAAAAATCAATCGATGTCAGAAATTTTAAGTTCCAATGATTATAAAATTGCACGAAATCTGTTTGAAAAACATGAAATTCCAGATGAATGTCAAGGTTGTTTATTAATTAAAGGAATTTAATTAAAATGAGCAAATATGAAAAGCTAACGGTAGATACAATGGAAAAAAACAATCAATGGGGTAAGCTTATTTTATTAAACGGGGAAAATGAAGATGATGCAATTGTTACAAAAAATAAAATAATATGATAAACTTACTCACAAAATCATATGGAATTCTAAATAAAATATTTGCATGAATATCAATATAAAAAATAGAGCCGATTCAAAATGATATTTAATCCATTAAATTACTCATCATGTTTTAATAGACCTGATAGACTGACTGATATTACTTCCTGGCATGAGCACATCCCATTTGCCTTTACTATTATGCAAATGTTGAAGCCTAAAATCTTTGTTGAACTGGGTACACATAAAGGTGATTCTTATTGTGCTTTTTGTCAGGCTGTTAATGTATTAGGGTTAGATACTGCCTGTTATGCTGTCGATACATGGGAAGGCGATGAACATTCTGGATTTTACGGTTCTGAAATACTTGAAGAATTAAAAGCATATCATGATTTGCTATATAAGGGTTTTTCCCAATTAATCCAAAGCCGATTTGAAGAAGCATTAGATTATTTTTCAGATGGCAGTATTGATCTTATTCATATTGATGGATGCCATACGTATGATGCAATAAAACATGATTTTGAGGCATGGTTGCCAAAAATGAGCCAACATGGTGTTGTTTTACTTCATGATATAAATGTGCATGAAAGGGAATTTGGAGTTTGGAAGTTTTGGGAAGAGGTTGCAGAACATTATCCATGTTTTGAATTTAAACATGGATATGGTTTGGGCGTGCTTGCAGTTGGAGCAGAAGTGTCAGAGGAACTGCTGGTTTTCTTGAATATGGAGGAAAAGGAAGTAGTTGCGACAACAAAATTGTATTCATATTTGGGGGATAAAATTGCGCTTGGTCATCAACTACAAGCAATTGTTTCTCAGTTCTCTGATGACACCCATTAACTGTATTCAATGGATACTCAGATCACTGAACTCAACGGTGCACTGCAAGCCAAGGATACTCAGATCACTGAACTCAACGGTGCACTGCAAGCCAAGGATACTCAGATCACTGAACTCAACGATGCACTGCAAGCCAGAGATACTCAGATCACTGAACTCAACGGTGCACTGCAAGCCAAGGATACTCAGATCACTGAACTCAACGGCGCACTACAAGCCAGGGACGCCCAGATTACTGAACTCAACGACGCAATGCAATCTATGCAACAGAGTATCGTATGGCGATTGTTGATGAAATTCCACTGTGGTTTTGTAGAACGGGTGTTGCCTCATGGAACAAGGCGAAGAGGGATGTATGATCTAGGATTGAGAGGTGGTGGGATTCTTGTTGGAGAAGGCTGGAGAAGTTTATGGTGGGAGTATAAGAATTACAGGAATTCAAAAAGAATTCTGTATAAAAATAAGATTGATTTACCAAAGTTAGACACTCATGTGGACATTTCCAGTGAAAATACAAACTCAATTGATAAAAAAGTTTCGATAGTAATCCCTACTAAAAATGGAGGTCCGGATTTTGAATATACTCTCGAAAAAATCAGGTCACAGGAAGGTATCCATGAAATTGAAATAATAATTGTTGACAGTGGCTCGACTGATGAAACAATTGAATTGGCTAAAAATTATGGATCACGTGTTTACACTATAAAACCTGAAGATTTTAATCATGGTGGAACCCGAAATTATGGTGCTGAAAAAGCCACGGGGGATTATATTTTATTTATGGTACAAGATGCTATACCCATTGGAGATTACTGGTTGCACAGTATGGTGAAAGTGCTCGAAGATGATGAAGGAATTGCCGCTGTAACATGCAGACAGGTTCCAAGAAGTGATGCAGATTTATTTGCTTGTTTTTCATTGTGGAACCATTACAAGGCACTGAGTTTCTTTGAAGATAGAATCTCCACTCCAACCAAAAATTTTAATGCTTTATCACCACTTGATAAAAGAAAACTTGTAGGATTGGAAGACGTGTCTTGTTTAATAAGAAGGAATGTTTTTAACGATTTAAAGTTCAAAAAAATTCAATATGCTGAAGATTTAGAACTCGGCTTGAGAATACTGGAAAATAAATTTAAATTAGTATTTTTATATTCGGTAGGTGTTATACATTCCCACAATCGACTCTCATCTTATTTTCTTAAAAGAGCTTATGTAGACAATAAAATCTTACCAAAGATATTATCATATGACCCAGTTTATTTTCCAGATTGCGACACAGATGATGTGTTTAACCACATTATGACATTATATGCTGCATTAAATACGTCACTGAAAACATTAAAAAGTTTATCATTTAATGGAGATAAGGATATAATTTCAAAACTCAAATATTTAATTGATAAAAATTTAAATATAGATTCTTTTGAACAATCAGAATATAGCTGCAACAGTTTAGATGAATTATTTATAGAAATCCAGAAAGTACTTGCCCCTATTGAATTTAAGCCAAATAATTTGTTTGTACAATCTTATTTTAGTTTGTTAGACCATCTTAATAATTACATTAAAAAATCTAATTATAATTCAATAAATACCGAGCTTTTAGATTCATTTTATAAATTATTTGCAATCGCGTCTGGCTCGGCATTTGCTAATAATTATTTGTTAAAATCCAAAAATGAGGAAATCAATGAAAATGCATTAACTGTAGATTGTATTTTATCGGAGGGGTTATAATGAGGATATTATTTGCATTACACCAATTTTTTCCCAATCATTATACTGGAACTGAAAGACTTGTTTTAAATTTGTGTAAACAAATGCAAAGGTTGGGACATACTGTAAAAGTTCTTACTTATGGAATTACCGACAATGATGGCTTTAAACAAAATGGTGATTTTTTAATTAAGGAATATGAATTCCAAGGTGTCTCGGTCATCTCAATTAAGCATAAGATAATTCCACAAGATGTAGGTTTTACGATTTTTAATTCTGAAATGGAAAAAGTTCTGGAAAATATATTTTCAAAAGAAAAATTAGATATACTCCACATTTGTCACCCTATGAGAATTGGGTCGATTTTAAGAGTTGCAGAAAAGAGACAGATTCCCACCGTTTTAACATTAACTGATTTTTGGTTAATGTGTCCAAGAGGCATAGCTGTAACACAAAAAGGAGTGTTGTGTAATACACCTGAGAAAGGTAAGAAATGTATAACAGAATGTTATGGCAATATATGGAAAGATGGGCTCATACAAAGATATGATGATGCATATGAATACTTCCAATCAGTTGATTGCGTCGTTTCGGCAACGAATTTTTTAAAGCAGATGTTTGAGTTTAACAATTTTTCAAGCGATATTAAATTAATACGATTTGGCAAAGATTATGCTAATGTCCGGCGAAATTCAAGAAAATACTCAGAAAAAAGTGAAATTACTTTTGGTTTTTTAAGTACACTTTTGCCTCACAAAGGTGCTCATGTGCTTTTGAATGCTTTTAATGAAGCTAAAATAAATAATATTAAAATAAAAATCTATGGGCATTATTTTAATGAAGTAGATTATTACAATACGCTCAAAAGTTCTGTTAAAGATAATCGGGTTGAATTTTGTGGTTCTTACAACTACGAAGAAATGCCAAAAATTCTCGATGAAATTGATATTTTGGTAGTTCCTTCGATCTGGTGGGAAAATTCTCCACTTATTCTATTAAGGGCATTGGCTCACAATGTCCCTGCAATCGTCTCTGATTTGGGTGGTATGACTGAAGTAATAAATGATGGCGAAAATGGGTTTGTATTTGAGGCTGGAAATGCACAATCTCTCGCAGAGATTCTACGAAAAATTGGAGAGGACCCTACAATCCTAAATGAAATGAAAGCAAGAATCCGACACCCTCCAAGGATTGAAGAGGAAGCATTTCAATATGAAAATATATATTTAAGCATCGCAGATGATTCACACGAATTAAGTAGACAATTGCAAAAAACTTCAATTGTTCTAGAAGTCGATGAAAGTGATACTATAAATACTCCAAAAATCATTGCCGACAACATCAATGACGAAATACTTAGTGCATTTGGAACTAAGTATGGAGAAGATTTTATTTTTGATATTGATGGAAGAGATGAAATGTATCAATTTCTAGCCAATCATCCATCTATTAAAAATCCTGAGTTTGAATATTTTAATAGTGGAGAGTCAATGTTGATATGTCTGCAAGAAATTTTCAAAGATATTAATTATAGTTTTGATCAAATAGATTCTTGTTTAGATTTTGCTTGTGGCTATGGTAGATTCACTCGTTTCTTGGTTCAAAAAATAATCCCTGATAAAATTACAATTTCAGATATTGATAGAAATGCTGTCGATTTCGGCAAAAAAATGTTCAATGTCGCAAGTTTCTACTCAATTGAGGATTCTGACAGATTGATTCATTCTAATAAATATGATTTAATTTTTGTTGCATCTTTATTTAGTCATTTATCATTTGCATTATGGGGTCGTTGGCTTAAAAGACTCTATGAAATGCTAAATGATGGTGGCATATTGATATTTTCAACCCATGGTATGGATTGTTGTAATCTTTTAGACAATGAAACGAAAAACCGTATTAAAAAAGTTGATGACGGGTTTTTTTCTTTAGCTCATAGTGAAACTAAGCGTTTGCCGATTGAAAATTATGGAACTACATATGTAACTAGTGCATTTGTCGAAAAAATTATTGATCAAAATAATCTTGGAAAATTAATTTCATATTATCCAAGAAAATTATGGGGTTTTCAGGATATTTATGTTATTAAAAGAATTAGCATTAAGGATGAGAAATAAATGGAAGCATGTTTAGTTTTAGGTGGAAATGGATTTATTGGTTCGCATCTTGCAGAAGGATTAGTTAATGCCGGATATGATGTTACAATCTTGGATAATTTTAAACGTGGGACTAAGAACTTAGATGCAATAATTGACAAAATTGAAATTATCAAAGGAGATTTTTGGAATGAAGATGATGTGTGTGATGCATTAAAAGATATAGATTTTTTATTTCATTATATATCTACAACAACTCCTGCGACAGCAACAAAGAACCCTATTTATGATATTGAATCAAATATTATTGGGTCAGTAAAATTATTTCAAAATGCTGTGTTGAATAATGTAAAGAAAATAATTTTTCCATCATCAGGTGGGACTATATATGGTAATTCAACTGGAGTTCCAATGAAGGAAACTGACCTACTAAATCCAATCAACCCGTATGCAATATCAAAATTGACAATTGAGAAGTATTTGTATTACTTTAATCAAGCACATGGGATGGATTATACAATTTTAAGATATTCAAATCCTTATGGTGAAAGACAAAACCCTTCTGGTAAACAAGGTGTGATTCCTATATTTTTAAATAAGATAAAACACGGAGAACAACCTGTGATTTATGGGGACGGGTCTATGATCAGGGATTATATTTATGTAAAGGATGTAATTGATGCGACGTTAGCAATATTAAAGAAAAAAACAAATGCGAAAGTTTTCAATGTCGGAAGCGGATACGGTGTATCACTTAACGAGTTAATCGATGTCATGTCTGATGTAGTTGGCCAAAAAATATTACCTGATTATATCGAAAATAGTAGTACTTATATTCAAAAAATAGTGTTGGACATTTCAAAAATTCAAACGAAGACAGATTGGGAACCAACCACAGAGTTGAGTGAAGGAATATGTAAAACATGGGAATGGATAAAAGCACTATAGTGGATTCCTCAAAACAACGAATTATGAAAACGATTTCAAAGTTAAAAGAATTTGTGGAAGTTTTTAATAGGATGAAATCAAACTTTGAAATGTTTTTCAATCAAACTATAAAGAATTATATTCACTGCCTCGTCCTTTTGGACATAACTATAAAGTATTCTGTAGAAATAGAGTAAAAATGCAAGAAATTTGGTATTTTGATTTTCAACGAGCTCCAGAAATAATATGTCAGACAACAATTATGGCCAATGACAAAACGCTAGTTTTCGAATCTAATAGTTATGACCCCGACATAATTTACGATAATCTCAAAACTCCGATATTTGAAAATGGTTTTTTATATGCAAACGTATCGAGTCAAAACTCTGGCATATTTGAATTATTTTTTGATTATGGAAATGGCATCGATTATAGCAATAGTGTTAAATTTTTATTGCTTGGCGGAAACGAAAGTCGAGACTTTTTATTATTTACTGTAACTATTCAAAAAACCGCAGAGCGCGCAGAGGCACGCAGAGAAAAACAACACGTCTCTGCGCCTCTCTGCGTCCTCTGCGGTGAATCTTTTTTGCCACGATCAATTTATCCAGAATAAATTAAAAAGTCTCCGAAAGTCAAACATCATTCGTAAAAATTCCAGTTGATAATCAAATTGTGGGTTTACGAATTGACCCGCTTGACAGACCTGGGACGATTTCAATAAATAACCTTTCTATATGGAAATAAAATGAAATATTCAACACGATTCTCAGATTACTTTAAACTCAATTTTTGGAGGTTCATTCCTTATATTGGACTGGGGGTATATTCGCTCTTCCTTGCATATTATCTAAAGCCAAACATCATGTTCGATGATGCAGCTATTACATTCCGTTATGCTGAAAGAATCGTTGATGGCCAAGGGTTTACTTACAATGATCATGAACATGTATTAGGTGCAAGTAATCCTTTATATACACTTATTCTAGCGGTATTACATTATTTTAGCATCAATATAGAAACTGCTGCCTTTGTATTAGGAGTGGTATTGTTTGTTACATCTGTTTTATTGACTTATCGTCTCACAAGTAACTTATCTAATGAGTGGGTAGGATTGCTAAGTGGTTTTGCATTAGCTTCTGATGGATTCTATCGCTATATGGCTCTTAGTGGGATGGAATCTGTTTTATCTGTTGTTCTGGGGCTGCTGTCCATATTAGCTATATCTTCTAATAGATTGACATTGGCAGGAATTTTTCTGGGTTTTGCCGTCTGGAACAAACTGGATGCTGGAATACTTGCATTAGTTATTGCAGGAAGTTGGTTGCTGATTTATAGAAAAATACCTTGGAAAATTATTATTGCTTCATTATTAGTAGTTTTGCCTTGGTTTCTATTTGCTCTATTCTATTATGGTTCAGTTATTCCAAACTCTATGATTGCTAAGATGCATCATGAAATAGGCGCAAATTTCAACCATTTTTGGATATTTGAGTTTTTGACATCAGATCATCATATCCTATATCTTGTCTTAGCAGCAAGCCTAATTTATTCAATGAAAAAATTAAACTTATCAGAAAATATCACTATACATATTCTAGCGGGATGGTTTGTGTTGCATGGTTTGACTTTTTCTGTACTAAATCTTGGTGATAATTACCCTTGGTATTTAACTGTACTAATTCCTCCATTTATTATACTTGCCACCTATGGACTTTTTACTACATATAGACTATTTACCGGATATCCATTTTTTAAAAAAAGAAGAATCCTAGATATTATACTGATTTTAGGGATGTTTGTGCTTTTCATTACACCTTCAGTTACACTTTATAAAATCACCATATTAGATGAACTCAAAATGGATAATCCTGTGAAACCTTTTGAAGCTTTTGAAAATGATAGACGCCTCGCCGGGATTTTCCTGAACCAATATGGCAGTAAGGACGAAGTAGTACAATCTGGTTATGGCTGGGTTGCTGTAGAATCTAGTATGCCCTTTAACGATATGACGTTTCTAAATAGCCACGTAATGCTTAAACCTGTGTCTTATATTGTAGATCATGGACATCCTCACCAAGTTGGATCGAATGCACCGATTGTACCGGACGGATATTTGCCATTGGCAACTTTCAATTTGGCAAGTGATATGTTCCCTGGTCATTCTTGGTTCACAGTTTTTGGCCTTCCAAATTCGACAATAGGACAAAGTAATATCAGGTACCTGCAATACAGACTTACTGACTTACGACCCCCTGTTCCAGTTAATACTTCATATGGATTAGAAAATATAAACATCCATGATAATGTTATGGACGCACACCCCCCGAGTGGCTCCGTTTTCAAAATCGAAACAGATAATATGCCACTCCACTTAATATTCACGCCTGGTTTCAATTCAGAAGTGCCCAAGAATAAAACCGATGGTGTGACATTCAAAGTAATTGTTGATGGGCAAACACTATATGATGAACACATTAAACCAACTGATTCTGAAAAACTGGTGAAGTTGCCAATTAAAACTAATGATGAGATAGTAAATATTTCATTTATCACTGAGCCTGGTCCTGATAACAATTTTGGTTATGATTGGGCTTATTGGAATGGAGTAAAATTTATTGTAGGAGATGGCCTGATTGATGAAAAAAGAATACAGAATAATAAGTTAAAAGATAAATGGTGTACTTACAATCTCTGTAAGGAATCTTCTGAGCATTAGCATTTGAAAAAGCTATTTAGATTCGAGTTACAGGAATCAACTTTAATTTTTTCATTTATTATTGACGTTCTGCTTATATACATGTTACATGCACATTCAATCAAATTTTTGTTTAAATGTTATTAAAGTTATAACACCAACCAAAACCCCAAACCACAATGTAAAAAACCGTATAATCAATGCAGACCCAGCTGCACTCGCTTTTGGGATTCCCATCATGTAAAGTATTCCCACAATACTTCCTTCCGCAACACCAAGTCCACCCGGAAGCATTGACACGGCACCAGCCATGGACGAAAATGCAAATACAAAAGTAGCAGATAATATTGACAAATTAAATCCAAAACCTTTCAATACATACCACATTGCCACACATTCGAAAAACCATGAAACGACACTGATAACAATCGCAACGACAAGAGTTCGCATTTTCAGAAGCATGAATGCACTTTCATATAGTTCATGTAAGTGATGTGCAAATTTTGATATAACTGGTAGTTTTTCACCAAATGCAATTAAATACAGTGAGATCGATTTTGATTGAATGGCAGCAATAATTGAAAATACTACAAATAGTATGCTTGCAAGCACGAATTCACCATGCTGGAACACAATCGCACCAAATGATGATAATATGATCAATCCAACCACATCTGTCAAACGCTCGGCGAAAACGATTGGTGCAGTTTTGCTGATACTTATACCATCCATTTGCTTTAACAGATATGATTTTAGCACTTCTCCAAGCTTTCCCGGGGTCACTGACATTGTAAGGCCACTGAAGAAAACAATTGCACTATCTTTTTTATCAACGTGTATTCCAAGTCGGGATAAATAATAATCCCATTTGTAAAACCTCAGGAGATAATTCAAAAGAGTAAGTGCAATAATTATAGGTACATATTTCCACTCAAATTGGTAAAATGCAGATGCAATAGCATCAATATCTGCATATATCACTAAAACCAGAACTACCAACGTACCGAGTACAATTGAAGAAATAATCTTCTTCCTGAGATTATCTATGATTAACACAACTTTTACTCCATTTATGCAACTTTGTTCTTGCATGATTAATTAACGATGATTTACGGCCTATCCCATCCGTGTTTGCATTCTCCAGACCATCCTTTACATAGTTTATCACATCATTTTTAGTATCCTCTTCTATATCATCAATTCTGGTATAACCAAGTCCGACTTCATTTAGATAGTGAGCATCACTTCCGCCTACCATGGATAAATTATACTTTGTGCCATATTTTATAGCAAAATCCCTGGCAAGTTGGTTACTCCTGTTGCTGATGCATCTTGAATTAAAGACTTCTATTGCATCCACTTGCTCCAGAAACATATTTAAATCATTAAATCTGGCTGATCTATATCTATCAAAGGGATGTGGAACTACCACAATTCCGCTCTGATCGTGGATTTCCTGAATAACTTCAATCGGATTTCGTGATTTAACCTCATCCTGTAAAAATAACCCGATTAATTCACCGTTTGTAGTTGTTACTTCACACCCGATAATTACTTTAAAATCAGACGTTTCAAATTTCTTGGCAGCAATCGCTCCTTTGATCGTATCATGGTCTGTTACTGCAATTCCATCGAGACCTTTGGATATTGCAACTTTTACCAGGTCTTCTGGCTCAGCTACTCCGCATCGTGATGAATATTTAGTATGGGTATGCAAGTCGTATTTCATTTTCACTCATAGATAATATAGAATAAATATAGCAAACGTCATCCATGCAATCATATTGATCAGGGTTGGACGGTCTTTAAATAGCATCTCAGGTTCTCCACCAAATTCACTTGAGTGTACCAGATGTAAGTATCTAAATAATCCATAGATTGCAAAAGGTATGGTCAACATCATATAATAATTATCTGTTAAAAACGTGTACAGCGAGTATGATACAATAAGTGAAGATGTGGTAGTGCTAATCATTTGTTCAAGCATTGGTAAGGAATATTCATCGAGAATCATTCTGTGGTTGCTTGCGTTGTTTCCGAGTAGAACAAGTTCATGTCTTCGTTTTCCAAGAGCAAGGAATAGTGCAAGCAGGAATGTACAGATAACAAGCCAAGGAGAAATAATTACCGCAATGGCAATCGCTCCGGCTACGGCGCGAAGAACAAATCCTATTGAGATTGTTAAAACATCTACAATTACAGTATGCTTGAGCCAAATCGAATACACCAGAAATAATACGAAATAAAAAACAGAGACTAACGCAAATAGAGCATTCAGCAAAAATGCACAATAAAATGAGGCGATTACCAATACTAATGCAACAAATGAAGCCTGCGATCGCTTCAATTTACCAGATGCAATTGGACGGTTTCGCTTGTTAGGGTGCTGGCGGTCTTTCTCTATATCGATGATGTCATTTATTAGGTACACACTGGCAGACAGCAGGCAAAAAATGATAAATGCCGTGATTGAATCTATCCACATACTCATGCTGGTAATGTTTTGAGAGAACACAATCGCTATGAAGATAATAAGATTTTTATACCATTGGAGTGGGCGAATGGAAATTAAGATTTGTTTTAACATTATACCACTCTAATCTCATATGACTTGAATTTATTTATCAATTTTTAAAAAAATTAACCAATATTGCTAATAACGCTCAAAAAGTTTCCCCCATTCAGTTTTCATAAACTCTTTGACACGTTTTTTTCCAACAAAAGGATACCATAGATAATCATGATATCCAGCTGATGCCAATATAGGTAGTTTGAACAATGGCGTGTGAAAGAGCAATGGCTCAAAAAACTTCAACGCTCCTTTTCTGAATAACTTATCACCAGTTATCACCGGACTTTCACCGACTTTAAAATTATAATTAACGCTACTTATGTTCTCACCGATTATTTCGGTTTTATCTATGTCGCCGCATCCCAATCCAAGTTTGTCGGCTATACGAATCTTATCAATAGTGATGGGGTCAAATCCCATCATTTTGGCGCTTACTGCATCAATAGCGACTTGATCAGCACTTGCAAGTATATAGTTCTCAATCGTTGGAATCATCGTCCTTGGACCAGCACCGTCTCCGCAAACTGTGCCGTCCATTACTGCAAATATTCCAGTGTGGATTTCTTTCTGTATTGCCAGCAGGTCCACCAACACTTCATGGATATATTTATGAGAGTGATGCCTGCGTTCTCGTAAAAGTCCTCCAAATGCGTTTTTCATAGCACCGGTCATAGTGGTATGTCCATGTGTCTTCTGTGTGGGTAGATGGAGGACGTTTGCTCCAATAAAAGGTTTTGGAACCTTAAAACCGTCCGGGAACACCTTATACATGGCAAGCATTTTAGCATGTGGTTTGTAATCTACCCATTCGACATCGGTAAGCGGGATAAAATCAACATCGTATTTATCAAGAATTGGAAGCCATTTGTTTTGTTTGGCACCTTTCATAGGTTCAGTCACAACAGTTTTGTTTTCCATTGCGACAATGTCTTTATATCCATCTTCACGAAGCGTTTTCAACACACCTTCAAGCTGCCAGGGCTCGGTGGAGCAGGCGGGAAAGTAAAGAGACCACGAGAGATTGAGTTTGATTATTGTGGTTTTGTTTTTTGGGAGATACTTTTGGTAATCAATGCTGCGCATCAATTTACTGTAATCTTCGAGGACTGTTTTTGGTGTTGTTTTTATAACTGAGACTTGTGACATATTGTGACCTTCCATTTATCTGAATCGTTATACCCCACAGCTCTGCTGCGGTTGGGACAATCGACAGCCAGTGCAACACCAATAGTCTGAGACATGAGATACCCCACAGCTCTGCTGTGGGGAGCTTCATTTTATGAAAAAATTGAATTATCCAAACACACTACCTCCTCCTTCTCCACCAACCGCTCGCATAACCACGACCCGATAAAACCTGCGCCGCCCGTGACCAAGAATTTCATGTATGTAAAAGTATAATAAGGTTATTTAAATCTTGGTATATAAAACCCCTCAGCAATCCTGCGCCAGTTGTACTTTGTTGTTCCGTATTTTCGTTGGTGATGTTTCACCTTCACCTCGGCGATCCGGCACCCTTTCCACAGCAGCATTGCCGGAATGTACCTGTGGGTTTCACCGTACAAATCAAGATCCTTCACACATTCGTTCCTGTACGCCCGAAACGTACAGCAGAATCATGTATGATATCACCGGTTATATTTCGTTGTATAAAATTGGCGACTTTAGAGAATGCCTTTTTTGAACGTATAGGAAATTATAAATGCGTTTCGATATCGATATAGGTAATTTTCTTAGTTCAATCAAATCTTTTAACAGGATTTACAGGATACACAAGATTGGATCGTTTCCTGTCAATCATGTTTATCCTGTCTGAAATTTCCAATTTCTTGAACATGTCAAAAAGTATATCATGCTTTCCTATCGCTGATAAAAGCAAACGGAATGAGCGTTTACTCGATGAGTTTGCACGGCATTTGCACTGCATTTACACCGCATTATCTAAAGACATAATAGGTACCTCCAGCAACGCCTTTTTTATCAATTAAGCCAAGGGATTTTAATTTGGATAGTTCCCTGAGATAAGTATCATTGGAAACTTTAAGTAAACCGGCACCTGCCGCCCGCCAGCCTAGTGGATTCGTGCGAGTTTCAAACCGCAGATGAACGCAAATGAACGTAGATATTGTAGCTGAAATTAGATTATACTTGAATTTCCACTATGTAATCAAATTTTAAATCCATACTTGCCGTTATCTGTGTTCATCTGTGTTTATCTGTGGTTAATAATAAAATTAAAATAATTTCAGCCTCTTTCCTTTTCACATATGCGCTGAGCATGGGTTGTTAGAGGTGTGTGCGGGCGTTGGCCTCGGTTGTTGGTGATTGCTGCCGGTGGCGGGTATGGCTGTTGAAATATAATATTTATGAAATACTGCACCGCAAAGGACACAACAGACGCAAAGTTAAGGTTACAATATCTTTGCGATTTTTGTGCTCTTTATGGTGAAACACTTAATGGCAGCCGTCCATCTGTGGTCCACATTAAAATGATGTTCAGCTCCACTCCCTTCTCATACTTCGACCTCCTCCCGCCGCCGCACCAGCATCTGAGACTTTTTAATTTCTTCTGATTGAATTAGGAACTAGCCATAATAACTCATTCAATGTATAAATATTTCAATTGTTGAGATTCAATCTCCTGTAAGAATCAATAATTCAGAATAAAAAGTATGAAATTTGAAATTTTTATAGTGTTGCCACTATGGCATTTTGTACAATAAAATCTAATGCATCATCCGTATTTGATTTTAGCTCGATCTATAGGAGAAAAGCCCTTCCATTTACCAGTATTAAAACAATTTTTATTAAAAAATGCAAATATATTGTTACAGAAGTTATACAAACCATCATCAATTTTAAAAG